>OLPU01000061.1_pt1 | contig 95107 bp, 89 predicted proteins | sample 1673111 | NCBI WGS metagenome assembly OLPU01 (sample SAMEA3136755, study PRJEB25190) | human gut metagenome | reverse complement strand
GGATTGTGCTTTTCCTTTCTTTTCTTGATTACATCTACTTAGCCATAAGCTGCTTCATGCCCTGGCTTTTTGCGCCCGGATTATCATTTCCGTAGCCCTCAAGCAAGTTGATTACGCCCCAGATACCAAGTCCGGCACCGAGCGCGATAACGAGGGTCTGCAAAACGGTAACTGCCTGATTAAAAAATTCCATATAACCTCACTTTCTGCCGCGTTTTGCGGCGGTAAAAATATGTTTGTGTTGGATTTCGGGTAAAAAAATAGCGGTAGTCTTTTCGGCTACCGCATGGGGAAAGAGATATGCTGTTTACAGGTAGGGGCGCGTCCCCAATAGGGACAGGGATTTTTGCGTCTGATAAAAACCTCCTTTCTGCGCCGCCTTACAGGTCGGCGGCGTCTATGGCGTAGTAGTCAAATACTTCGTCCGGCTTGACGATTGCGGGGCGGCGTCGCAAGTGCTTTTCCATATCAAAGGCGTTTTTCTTGTCATAGTCGGAGAGGTATTTGTAGTTCGGGTGCTGCGTTATATCGTACTTGTCGGAAAAGAACGGGCGCACACCCCGTAGCTGCAAGATACATTTGCCGCCGTCCATGACGGCGATTTCGTCCTGCGTCATAAGCTCCTTGCCGAGCTTTTGGAAGTTCAGCCCGTGGGACAGCTCCCGTCCGCGTGTTTCCGAGGTATTGAAGCTGTCAATCGTTTCTTTCCCCAAGATTTCCGATATTTCTTTGAGGGTCGTTTTCTCCTTGCCGCCGAGGAAAAGCGTGGTGTCGCAGTTGCCGACTATGGTATCGGCGTTGTCCTTATAGATTGCCTTTAACTGGCTTTGCGACTGTAAGATAATCGACGCGGAGATTTCCCGGCTTCGTATGGTGGCTATGAGCTTTTCAAACTTCGGTATCTGCCCGATATTTGCAAACTCGTCTAACAGACAGCGCACATGGACGGGCAGCCTGCCGCCGTATTCATCATCTGCCTTGTCGCAAAGGAGATTGAAAAGCTGCGTGTAAAGGATTGATACGACAAAATTAAAGGTATCGTCGGTGTCGGAAATGATAACGAATAACGCCGTTTTGCGGTCGCCCAGCGTATCAAGCTCCATTTCATCGGTTTCCATGAGTTCCCGCAGCTCCCGTATGTCAAAGGGGGCAAGCCGCGCCCCGCAGGAAATGAGGATTGAGGAACGTGTTTTGCCCGCCGAAAGCAAGAATTTCTTATATTGCCGGACAGCAAAATGTTCCGGGTCTTTTTCTTCCAACCGTTCAAACATGAGGTCAACCGGGCTTTGAAACTCCGGGTCGTCCTCGCGGGCTTCGCTGGCGTTTATCATTTCAAGCAGCGTCGTAAAGTTCTTTTCCGCTTCCGGGGCTTCGTAGTAGATATAGCCAATCAGAGCGCAGTAAAAGAGCCGTTCCGATTTCACCCAAAAATCCTCGCCGGATTTTTCCCCGTCGCCTTTGGTGTTGGCGATAATGGTATTTACCAGCTTCAAAATGTCTTTCTCGCTGCGGATATACACAAAAGGGTTATATCGCATGGATTTCTTGAAGTTTATCGTATTCAGCACTTTTATCTTGTACCCGCCGCGCTGCAAGAGCTTTCCGCACTCGATTAAGACGGTGCCTTTCGGGTCGGTAACAACATAGGAGCTGTGCATTTGCATGAGGTTCGGCTTCACAAAAAACCTTGTCTTGCCGGAGCCGGAGCCGCCGATCACAAGGATATTCTTATTCCTTGCGTACTTCGGTTGCTTCGGGCGGCTGTTCATCGTCAGCCGTTCCGTCTGCGTGAGCAGCACATTGTTTTGAAAAACCGGGTCGATGTAGGGCTTTATATCTTCGGCGTTGCCCCAACGTGCAGAGCCGTATTCAATGCCTTTGCGGTATTTCTTCGCGTTCTTGCCCTTGATGTAGACGGCAAGCCGGACGATTACCGCGCCCACAATCCCGATCAACAGGTCGACGGGGTGAACACTCGGAAAGGCATTTGAAAAAGCGGCGGAAAAACCGTCCCCGATAGACAGGAGCTTTGCGCTCATATCTGTGCCGGGGGCAAGCCGCACCGCCTGTCCGACTTTATCAAAGAGATATACAAAGAGCAGATACGGGGCGTTGAGGATAAGCAGTTTCTTGATTTCCGGCTTCATAGCTCAATCCCCCTATCCTTGTGTTTTGTCTTTTGGCGGTTTGCGTTGAGCTGCTTTGCCGCTTCCTTAAAGGACGCTAACGCTTTTAGGATAGAGGGCTTTTGCTCCCGTGAGAGCTTCTTTGCGGAAAACTCCCTAAATGCTTCGGTCATCACGTCAATATCCTTGCCCCGAAAAGAAACAAGGTAGGTCGGCGGCTTGCCGTTCTCTATCCGCTTGACGTTATAATCCAGCCCGTTTTTCTTTGCGATAGCGTCAAAGGCTTTGATATTCGCGTCGGTGATCTCAATATTCGTTACCTTTTCGCCCGGTTTCATAAGCTGCCGCATAGAGATTTTCCCATGCGGGGCTTTGGAAAGCTGCTGCTTGCCTTTGGCTAAAACCGCTTTCATGGCTTTTTGCAGCACTTCGGCGGTCAGCTTTGAGGTCTTAATGGATAGGGCAACAACTTTCTCGTTTACTTCATCTTGCATTTACCGTCCTCCTTTCGATGATTTTTAGGGTGGTACGCCGCTTTGTGGCATAAAAACAGGGCGTCCGTTCTTCACGTCGCCCCGCTTAAATCCGTACCCGCAGACCGTTTAAGTCCTCGGCGCGGATACCCACAAGATACCAATTCTCCCCGTACTCAATGCGGGTCGGTTTCCATTTGCCGCCCGCGAACACCTCCATGCACTCGCCGCAATGCAAGCCGCCGTAGTAGTCGGCAAGGTCAAAGCGAATGTCGTAACGGTCGGCGGTTTCATCAAAAATCAAAGCTCCCTGTTTCATAAAGCGTCCTCCTTTGGATTTACAGGCTTTCGCCCTCGTTGCATGAGTAATAGTCCGGGTCGCCAAACTTCGGCTTTCTCGGCGTAAGTGCGCCGCTCGCCATATCGTGAGCGACAAGGGAAGTGTAATAGTTGCCGATAGTGGACGGGGCATTGAACAGCACCGCCCGTAAATACTGCTTGATGTTGCGGATTTTGGTTGTATTCTCCCGCATACAGTCCAGTACAAAACGGATATGCTCGCTGTCCAGCTTCATAAACTTTGCCTTGACAAGCTCCGCCGGGTAGTCGTCCCCGGCAATACGGATTGTCTTTCTCCGGGTGCAGACCGTTTCCAGCATGAGATCGACGATTTCATCTAACCTGTCATAGTCGTAGGGCATATTCTGTTTGAGAATGTCGTACTCGATATTGTCCTTGATGATTTCCTCGTAAATCTCAAATGCGCTCTGTGCTGCCGCTTCCTTTCGCTTCCGTTCCTGCGGCTCTGCCGCGTCGTCCCCCAAAGGAGAGGGGTTAGGGGAAAGGATAGGAATGGAATGGGTATTTGATAAATCCGTATTTGATTTTTCTTTTTTTGGTAAGTCAGTTCTTTGTTCTTCTTTATTTATTTGCGTTGGATTATCCGACGTCGGGTTTTCCGTTGTCGGATTTTCCAATACCGGCTTATCCGATGTTGGATTTTCCAATATCGGGTTTTCCAATGACGGGGGCTGCGGCTGCTCGTAAATGGTGTACTCGATTGCCGCCATTTTACCCTTTTCGTCGCGTCCCTGCCGCCTTGTGATATATCCGGCTTTTTCAAGCTCCCATACGGCGGTGCGGATCGCGTCGATACTTTCCCGATTGATATGGGACAGCCCCGCAAGGGTATAGTCCCAATCTTCCGGCAAGGACAACATCTGCGACAAAAGCCCCTTTGCCTTTAAGGAAAGCTCCTTGTTGCGTAGGTGGTGGTTGCTCATTACGGTGTAGCCCCTGCTTTTCTCCACGCGGAAAACTGCCATAGCTTCATCACTCCTTTGCTGTGGATTTGTTACGCAGTAGAACAGCGATTTTGAGGGTTTAGGGATAAAGCCCTTACCGCGTGAGAAACGCGCCCGCAAAGCCGCTTGTATCAAGGCTTTTTCTGCCCCTACTGCGTAACATAAGGGCATAAAAAAGTCGCAGACTGTTTCAAAATCTGCGGTTTCGCCTAAAAGAAAAGGACACCGCTTGCACGATGTCCTTTTCAGTCAACTATTTAGTTTTTTGTGTTCCCACACTCCATATCAATAACTACCGAAACCGTGATATAGTCCTCAATACGCTTATTGCGGAATTTATCACCCTCTGCGTCAAACACCACATGGCGGGAAAAGTGCCTAAATCTAAGGATTTCTACAAGGTTTCTCTTTGTAGCAACACTATTGTCTCGACGTGCGTCGTCTGCGGAAACATATCTACAGCGGCGACGCGTCGTAAAACAAAGCCTTTTTCAGAGAACAGCTTTACATCACGCGCCAAAGTCGCCGGATCGCACGAGACGTATACTACACGATTTGCTCCACAGGCGGCGATCTGAGAGATTACATCCGAATCCAGACCCTTTCTGGGCGGATCTACTACTATCGCATCCAATTCTGCTTCCCGAGCAATGCAGGAAAAGCCCTTTCCGGCATCCGCGCATATAAAGCTGACGTTATCTGCTCTGTTAAGCTCGGCATTATACCTTGCGTCTTCTATCGCCTGAGGCACAACTTCTATCCCATATATTTTTCTGCATTTCGGCGCGAGAAAAAGAGTTATTGAACCTGCTCCGCAATACAAATCTGCTATTGTCTCATGAGGTTTAGGTTCAAGAAACTCAGCCGCTTTTTCATACAGCTTTTCACACTGCGCATGATTTACCTGCAAAAATGTATGCAGGGATATTCTGAGTTCTACACCGCAAATGCGTTCCGTCAAGCGAGGCTCGCCGGCTAACGTCCTCGTATTTTCTCCGAGTATCACGTTTGTGCGGCGTTTATTTATATTTAACAAAACACAATCCGCACCCGCCAAAATCATCATATCTGCAAGCTCTTTTTCATGCGGCACACTGTCTGCGTTTATCACTACAGCCGCCATTGCTTTTCCATCGCTCATAACTCTGATTACAATATGGCGCACAAAGCCTCTGTGTCTGTTCTCGTCATACGCGCTTATGCCATACTTCTTCATCCACTCTCGAAGCGCTTCTATCAGCACGTCCGCTTTTTGAGGCTGAAGCATACACCGCGCAGTATTTATTACTTCATGCGAACGCGCTGCGAAGCCTCCTATGCAAACCTCTCCCTTTTGCTCACGCACGGGCAGAGCCGCCTTTCCTCTATAGCAAAGCTCCTTTTCACTTCCCTCTATGTACAATTTTTCCGTTTTGACGCCGCCAATGCGCGCCAAGCATTCCTGCACTCTATTGCGCTTTAATTCCAGCTGTGACTCGTAGTTCATATGCATCAAGGTACATCCGCCGCATCTTTTAAAAACGGCGCACGGCGGCTCTCTTCTGGCAGGAGACGTGTTCCACCGTTCTTCGACTCTGGCCACAAAATATTTTTTAGCTGCTTTTATAATTTTCACCCGCGCGCTCTCTCCCGGAAGTAAATCGGGGACAAAAACCACCGCGCCGTCTATCCTTCCTATTCCCGCGCCCTCTGTCGTAATATCCTCTGCCGTCACCTCGCATACCCGGTTTTTTTTCAGCGTGTTATCCACATTGTCTCCTCCTGATGTTGATAATACATATTTTAACGCATATATAGTTAATTTACAACATCATGCTGTTTTCGCCGCCTTCATCTCAATACATAATCGCTTAATATCGCATTGAAGCCTCTTATATCAAACCCCGCTGCAAATTCAAATTTAACGCCCCCTATTCCGCTGAACCAAAGCTCCAGCTCACAATCCAAGTCAAAAACTCCCGATGTTTCAACAGAAAAAGCCTGAACCTTTGCATACGGAAGAGAAGTGTAATCCACCTTTTTCCCTGTGACCCCCTGGACGTTCACCGCTATCACACGCTTATTCGTAAAAACTACTTTATCTCTCACGCCTTTGAATATCTGAAATATTCTTTCTCCATGCACCAGCATTTCTTCCAGAGCCCTGTCTTTATTTTTATCTCCTACAGGTTTCAGTTTTATATACGTAGGGTTTTTAAAATCTATCATATGTATTCCTCCTAATATATTATTTAACTATATAATATATTGTTTACACCGCAAACGCAACAGATAGAGCGCAGCAAACTTTGTACAACAGACTAATAAGAAAATTTTTAAATAAAAAGCGACACCGCTTTCTGCTTCGGGCGTTGCAACGCCGTGCTGTCAAAGAAAAACGGGCAAGTTTTAAAAACTGCCCGTTTTTTAATATGATTTACTCCTGCATTCTTTGCATCAGAACTGATTCCGAACATCGCCATTACGCATACGATGACATCCAAAATCGCTAAGTGGTTTTTCCTTCCCATAATGCAGATAAAACCGCGTAGCTTCACTTCCATTGTAACCGCTTAATTTTAAATTTTTTGTTATTGCTGTTTTTTCGAAAGACTAATGAGATCTCTTTAACTAAGAAAAATTAAACATTTAATCGTTCACAAGCTCAATTATCCAATTTATCCAACTTTTTATTGTTGAAGCTCGACGGCCATACGTACTATCCTTTTGCACGTTATAAACTTTAGAGTCTTTCATGATCTGTATAATATTGTCTCTGGCTGGCATGACACCACTAGCTAAATACACTTTCAATGTTTCGGCAAACGCCTTATGAGATAAAATCAAAATGCAATATGCAAGCTGACGCTGCTTAAAGCTAAGATTCAAAATCTGCTTTCCCGTGCTTGTCAACTGATATATAGGTGTGCCGTTTTCTAGTTGTTTTTCTATCAAGCCTAAATAGCGCGCCGCATCTGTATAATAACTTGTTTGTCGAACATCAAAAGCATATTTTTCAGTAACATCATTTCGACTTAATTCCTGTTCTTTTAACAATTCACATAGATTTATAACTCGTTCAAACGAATCCGCCTGTGGAAATGCAATTTCCGGCTCTTCTATAACAGACACTTCATTTAATACGTTCTGAATATCCATAATAGAAATAGATGTGTCCTCAATGGAGTAATTCTTTTGCTTAATCAGTTGCAAAGAACTATAATTGTTCGGATCCGTAAATTGATATTCATATAACCTGTAAATGCCGTTTGAATAGACAAGGAAAACAGGTCTAACTATTTTTGTAACCCGACCTTGCCAAGCCCTATATGGGTAATATAACTGCCTTATTAAAAAATCCTCTGACAAATCTCGCTTTGCTTCAATCAAAGCCAAGCTCTTACGTCCTTCATAGGCGGCGTCAATTTCAATTTGTGAGTTGTTTACAGTTATATTGTGGACAGTTTTCCCGATTGAACTTTCTATATCAAAACTAAATTTACCAGAGCCCATGCGACCTGACACAGTTGATACAAGTTCATCGTCTTCTAAAAAGTTTTCCATAATACCCGTTGCAAGCGCACAATTTAATGCAATCGCCTCACTGGAAATATTATTGCAATCCAAACTTTGAATATATGTCGGCAAAGAAACTTGCATAACAGGCGTACTATCTGTTTCAAATTTATGATATGCAGCAAAGTGGGAAATAACATAGTCTCCCCTTGTTATAGGAAGAATAGCAAGTTTATTATCTGAAAAAATTTTAGGCAAATTAATTGTATGGTCAAATTTTGCCATAAGCCGTGGCTCACGAAATTCTTTAATCTGAACTGCCGATATTTCAAAACAACCTTGCGAGTTTACTGCATTTAATATATCATATTTCTCAAATAAACTTTCCCACGCAATGTCATTCAAGCTAACCGATCCTTTACTCATAATTTCTCACCACAACTTCATCAACATCGCCGCGTTTAGTTGCAACGGAATTTATAGCTCTTTTTGCCTGTACTGTTAGAATATTATAAGCAGAATACTGTTCTCTAATGAATTCTGTTGACGAATTAGAAAGCATGAATTTTATACCCCTTGCTGTCAAATCATCACAACACTCCCGCAAACGTATCTGATCCTCACGAGAAAAACCGCCTTTTGAATATCCAGTAAAACTTGATGTATCAGAAATCGGATCATATGGCGGGTCGAGGTATACAAACGCACCTTTGGGCAAGCTCTTCAATACTTCCGCATAATCCTTAGAAGTTAAATAAATAGTAGCACTATTCAAATAAGAACTAACAGCACGCAAAACAGGTGCATTGACAATGTTGGGATTTTTATAATTTCCGAACGGAGAATTGAATTCTCCCGCATTATTAACTCGATACAGTCCATTAAAACAGGTTTTATTCAAATACAAAATTCTTGCTGCCTTTTGGACATCCGAAAGTTCCGTATATTTCGCCCTGTCCCTGTCCCAATCACGAACTGAATAAAAGAAATCGGACTCATTCTTGAATTCCGACAATGTTGAAATAAGATTTTCAACATCCTTCTGTATAACATTATACACTCGAATCAATTCGCTGTTTATGTCATTTACATATGCAGTATTAGGTTGCATATTAAACAGCATTGCCCCACCACCGACAAACGGTTCACAATATGTTGTAAATCGGTTCGGCAATAGCGGCGTTAAGGTGTCTAACAGTTGTCGTTTACCACCTACCCATTTTAACACCGGGGCAACCAATTTATTTTTCTTCATTATTCTAATCGCCCCTTTCTCTACACGTAATTATATATTTTTTATTATACAGGCAATGAAACTCAAATGCAACAGCCATATTATAATTTTAAAAAACAGTTCCCGCTATATTGTAGCTCACTTTTAGTATCTTTAAATCACTATTAAAATAAAACCCTCTATTCTCCCGAGCTTGGCGGGCGCCGTTTTATTTCCCGCTCTTCCATCTTAAAAAAACGTACAATATCCTATTGTGAATCGTTCCGGTCGTTTTTACAGCAGGCCCTCTCTAAACCTATTGTTGTCAAAGTGTCTCCCAGCTGAGTAAAAACAGCCGCCGCCATTTCAAGCTCATCGTCCGTCATATCTTTTGCTATGACATTAGCCAATATAGCCGTCTGAACAGATATTCCGCAAAGCGCCATACTTTCACCTCCGATATATACTATGCATCTCCATGTTATATGCGTGAAACAAAAGCGATCTGCTTTTCAGCAGACCGCCTAAATTAAAATCCTATGCTGCAATCTTATTTCTCAGAGAGATATTTATCTATAGCCGCAGCGGCTTCCTTGCCCGCGCCCATAGCCAGAATAACAGTCGCAGCGCCCGTGACAGCGTCGCCGCCTGCATATACGCCCTTCTTGGAAGATGCGCCGTGCTCATCTGCAACGATGCAGCCCTTGCGGTTTGTCTCAAGATCGGGAGTTGTGCTCTTGATAAGCGGGTTGGGAGTTGTACCTACGGATACTACAACCGCGTCTACATCCATGATGTACTCACTGCCCGGTATCTGTACGGGACGGCGTCTGCCGGATTCATCCGGCTCGCCCAGTTCCATCTTGATATTTTTCATTCCCTTTACCCAGCCCTTTTCGTCGCCGATTATCTCGAGCGGAGCTGTCAGCAGATGGAATTCGATACCCTCTTCTTTAGCATGATGTACTTCTTCGAGACGAGCGGGCATTTCTTCTTCGCCTCTTCTGTATACGATATATACATTCTCAGCGCCCATACGCTTAGCGCAGCGAGCCGCGTCCATGGCTACGTTGCCGCCGCCGATGATAGCTACGTTCTTGTATTTAATCATGGGAGTATCATATTCGGGGAATTTATACGCCTTCATGAGGTTTATACGTGTCAGATACTCGTTTGCGGAATACACGCCGTTCAGATTCTCACCGGGGATATGCATGAACACCGGGAGACCTGCGCCCGAGCCTACGAATACAGCTTCATAGCCCTGTTCGAACAGCTCGTCGAGAGTATCTACTTTACCGATAACCATGTTGTTCTTAATTTCTACGCCCATCTCGCGCAGACCTTCTACCTCTGCGTTAACCAGCTCTTTGGGCAGACGGAACTGCGGTATTCCATACTGAAGAACGCCGCCTGTTACATGAAACGCCTCGAAAATCGTTACATCATAGCCTGCCTTAGCGAGGTCGGAGGAGCAGGAAAGACCTGCGGGGCCGGAGCCTACTACAGCAACCTTTTTGCCCTTCTTCGTAATCTGAGGTACGTTCTTATAGCCTTCCTTCATAGCATTGTCAGCACAGAAGCGCTCCAAACGGCCGATACCTACGGGCATTCCCTTCTTGCCGCGGACGCATTTACCTTCGCACTGAGACTCCTGCGGGCACACGCGGCCGCATATCGCGGGCAGACCGTTTGTCTCTTTAATTTTATCGTATGCTTCGATGAACTTGCCTTCCTGAACCAAACCGATGAAATCAGGTATCTTTACGTTTACAGGGCATCCTGATACGCAGGGCGCATTCTTGCACTGCAAGCAGCGCTGCGCCTCTTCCAAAGCCATCTCAGCGGTATAACCCATTGCAACTTCTTCAAAGTTGGTAGCGCGCTCCTTGGGGTCGCGCTCGGGCATTGCTACTTTCTCTAAGCACATATTTCTCTTTACAGCCATTGTGATAACCCCCTTACTTCGATCTTACCGTGCCTGTCAATCTGCACTTATGCTGCTCCAGGCTCTCCTGCTCCATGGGCTTGTACGTCTGAGAACGGCGGATAGCCTCGTCGAAATCTACGAGATGACCGTCGAAGTCAGGGCCGTCAACACATGCAAACTTTGTCTCGCCGCCCACTGTCAATCTGCAGCAGCCGCACATGCCGGTGCCGTCTATCATAATGGGGTTCATGCTGACGATTGTCTTAATGCCGTATTTTTCTGTAAGCTGGCATACAAACTTCATCATTACGAGCGGACCAATGGCGATTACGAGATCGTATTTAATTCCCGATTCGATTCTCTCCTTGAGCAGATCTGTTACGAAGCCCTTCGTACCATTGGAGCCGTCGTCCGTACCTACTATCAGTTCTGTAGAACATGCACGCATCTCATCCTCGAGGATGATGAGGTCTTTGTTTTTAAAACCGACTATAGAATCTACATGCTTACCCTGCTCGAAAAGGTGCTTTGCCTGAGGATATGCAATAGCCGTGCCCAGGCCGCCGCCGATAACCGCTACGCGCTTTACGCTGTCGTCCGAGTGGGTCGGCACGCCGAGAGGACCTACAAAGTCGCTGATAGACTGACCCTGCTCCATCTCGTTGAGCACAGACGTCGTCTTTCCGACTATCTGGAATATAATAGTTACTGTGCCTTCTTCGCGGTCATAACCGGAAATAGTCAGCGGAATGCGCTCTCCGTGTTCATCCACGCGCAGTATGATAAACTGACCGGGCTGCGCTTTTTTTGCGATAGCCGGAGCGTCGATTTTCATAAGAGTGACCTGCGGATTCAGGACTCTCTTTTCTACAATACGATACATGTAAAATATCCCCTTCCATATGAACTTGTAATTATTTCAATATCTCCAAACACGTATTATTATAGATAATTCCTGTGTAAATTACAATAGCTTTTTTATGCTAAAACGATAATTTTTACTAGAAAAACCGTTCCGAATGTAAAAATATTGTAATATATGTTATTTTATACTAATATTTTCTAATGATGTTATTTTTTGAATATCCTAATAATTTATCATTTTACTATTTTTGCATAATCTGTGCTTTGTGATAAAATTTCACTTATATTCAGCTCATTTGCAATATCCGTGGACAACTCTGTATACTCTGCGACATCCGCATTCGGGTCCTGCGCGAGAGCGAGAGCATCGCTCACGGCCTTTTGCGCCAGCTCCGCCGGGTCGCAGTAAATTGCTGCATATATGTCGCCGGACTGTATCCGAGCTATGATATCCATATCTCCTGAAACAGCTATCACCGCGGGATGATCGTCTGTTATCCTATCCGCAGCCGCTGCCGCAAGCTCCGTATTGCAGGCTAACAAGACGTCAGCTTCTGCTAACGAATCCGCATTTATTCCGTCCAGCCCGTTAATTTCTGACGAAAAATGAACCGCATCTATCGCAGAAACGCCGTCATGGTTCGCCGCCTGCTTAACAAATCCGTCTTGAATCAGCTGCATGGTGAAGCTATCCGGCTCTTCTTTAAGTAAATATGTGTCCGCATTTTCGAAGCCTCTGTCTGTCATCGCCTGCTTTGCCAAGTTCGCCGCCTGCTCTCCTATCGCAGAATAGTCGGGACAAATCAGCGATTTGGCGACTCCGCCCGCCGGAAGCATCACATTAACCACGCCTACTCCGGCGAGATCACACTCGTCCAAAGCATAGCTAAGCCCATCCTGACTGCTCGGATAGACTATCAAAGCGCTTATTCCGTTTTTGAGCATATCTTCTATATCCGCACTTTGCTCAGACGCATTCGTACAGCTTTCAACTTTTAGCTCATACCCTGACGCAGAAGCGACAGCTTCCGCCTCTTTGGCAAAACTCTCTGCGAATGCGCCGTCCGCACCCAGGCTCAGCCCTATGAGCTGCGGAGCTGCGTCATCGTCCTCATTAGCCTGCGATTGCGCAGGTGAGGCACAGCAGCTGAGCAGCAGCAATATACAAGGTATAATATACAACAGGCGTTTCATATCCGTTCCTCCAAAATGATTCAGATATGTTTTGCTATCTTTACTATAAAAAAGACGACAGAGCAAAGCCCTGCCGTCTTGAGTTTATCAATAAAATTAATCGTCAAACTTGACGTCCTTGAACAGGTCAGCCAGAGATGTTGTAGCCTTCTCCTCGGGAGGCAGTACATAGCTGATGCGCTCTTCGCGCTCACGTCTGTACTCTCTGCGCTCGCCCTGATCGCGATCGCGACGGTTATAGTCGTTTCTCGGTCTGTCAGAACGCTCGCTTCTCTCAGCGCGTTCGAATCTCTCGCTTCTCTCTCTGGGAGCGTACTCTCTCTCCTGCTTCGGCTCGGGTGCGAGCAGAGCACGTATGGAAAGACTTATACGCTTTTTCTCGGGATTGACTTCGAGAATCTTAGCCGTAATTTCCTGACCGAGGCTGAGAACATCCTCAACCTTTTCAATTCTGCGGTTAGCAACCTGAGATATGTGAACCAGACCGTCGATAGAAGGCTCGAGCTCTACGAATGCGCCAAACGGAGCGATGCGTACTACCTTGCCCGTTACCTCTTCCCCTACGATATACTTCTCAGCCGCCAGATCCCAGGGCTTGGGCTGGAGCTGCTTATAACCGAGGGAAATTTTCTTCTTCTCGGGGTCTACGTTCAGAATCTTAACTTCGATCTCCTGATTCTCAGAGAGAACGTCGCGCGGGTGCTTGATGCGTACCCAGCTTATATCTGTAATATGCAGCAGACCGTCTACGCCGCCTACATCTACAAACGCGCCGAAATCTGTGAGACGTTTAACCGTGCCTTTGATAACCGCGCCCTTCTCGAAGGATTCAAAAATCTCCTTCTCGCGCTCCTCAGCCTGCTTTTTCAGCACTTCTTTGTGAGAAAGTACAAAGCGCTTCTGACGCTTGTCTGTGTCTATAATCTTCACGTCCAGTGTCTGACCTACGAAAACGCTAAGATCTTCCACATACTTGAGAGAAAGCTGAGAAGCGGGTATGAATGCGTCATAGCCTTCGAGCTTAGTAAGCACGCCGCCTTTTATAACCTTCTGTACTTTTACCTGGAAAACCTGCTCCTCGTCGAGGTTCTCAAGCAGCGCCTTCCACTTCATCTGGCTTTCGATCTTTCTTCTGGAAAGACGAACATTGCCTTCGCCGTCGTTCAGCGCAACGACTTCAGCCTCAACCTCATCGCCTGTCTTAAACATCTCAGCGGGAGAAACATTGCCGTCCGCTGTGAGATCCTCCTTACGAAGGATACCGTCGGACTTGTAGCCAATGTTTACACAAACCTCGTCGTCCGATACCTGAACCACTACGCCTTTTACGAACTGGCCTCTTCTGATTCTTACAAAGGTCTTCTCCAGCTCCGCAAGAAAGTCTTCGCTTTCGTCGGCGGGTTCAGTCGCAGCCTCTGCCGCCGCAGCAGCATCATCTGCCGGTGCATCCGTTGCAGTAGCAGTAGCCTCCTCTGGTTTTTCGGTGGTTTCGGTTGCAGCCTGCGCCGCCTCCTCAGCCGCCACCTCGGGCTGAGCCGCTTCGGTTACTTCTTCAGCAACCTGCACATTTTCGAGTTCGCTCATTCGTGTCTTTACCTCCCAAATTATCCAATCCGGTGTTGAAGCACCGGCAACAATACCTATTATATCACACTTTTGCAACATTTCAATAGCTAATTGCGACGCCTGCTCAACATATTGAGTCTGTTTACAGATTTTTTTCGAAATCTCATATAGTTTTCTTGTATTTGAACTGTTTTTGTCACCTATGACTATCATCGCATCAGCTTTTTCCGCCAGCTCTCTCGCTTCGCTCTGTCTGGCATATGTAGTCTCGCATATGCTGTCAAAAAGCTCGACCTGCGGTATGCGTTCTTTCACAGCAGTGTATATCTCGTCCAGAAGCGACCGCGTTATCGTTGTCTGCGCCACCAGCAGCGCGCTTTCCGCCTTAGGTATATTTTGCGCATCGTCCGCCCCTGAGAGCACCATGCTGTTCTCACCGGCCCAGCCCTTAGTAGCTATAACTTCAGGATGACCGCTGTCGCCGGCTATGAGCGTTATGCCGTATTTTCCCCGTGCGTCAAACACTTTTTTATGCACTCTGGATACAAACGGACATGTCATATCGCAATATTCCCGATTCTGCGTTTTGAGCTTTTCGCAGCATTCCGGAGTCGTTCCGTGCGACCTTATCACTACCGTACCCGAGAGAGGCACGTCGTCTATATCCTCCGCGCTGCAAACGCCGTTTTTTTCAAGATAAGACGTCACGTTCTTGTTGTGTATAAGCTCTCCGAGCGTGTAGGGTTTCTTTTTCTGCCTCGCCAGCTCGAGCGTACTGCTGACCGCGCGCTTAACCCCGAAGCAAAAGCCCGCATTCTTCGCCACTATTATCTTCATTTATTCGCCGTCCGCTCCTGCAAATACTGCATTTCACTTTCAAGTATTTCTGTCCCCTGCTTTATTCTGTCATGTATTTTAGACGTTTTATCCACTCTCGCCGAAAGATCTATCGGAGTGCCTATTGTAACATGCGTCCTCCGAAACAGCTTGAGCTTTCTGTCTATATACACAGGGATTATCGCCGCCTTGGATCTCATAGCCATCATGGCTACGCCGGGCTGGAATTTGCCCAGAGCGTCCCCTTTTATTCTGGTGCCCTCCGGGAATATCCCTACCAGCTCTCCGTCCGCGACCATTTTCATCGCATTTGAAACGGCGGCTGCGTCTGATTCGCCGCGGCTCACGGGAAATGCGCCAAACGCACGGAGAACGGCGCCGAAAAATCTATTTTTAAACAGTTCTTTTTTTGCCATCAGGCGTATCTTCGGCTTAAACAGCAAATGCATCAATATCGGATCGCAGTTGCTCTTATGGTTTGCTATCACCATAGTCCTGCCGTCTATTTTTCCGTTTTCCGCACCGTCTATTTTGACTCTGTACAGCAGACAAAATATAGGCTTTACTATCGCCCGCAGTATTCTGTAGATCAATTCATTGTACCGCCCTTACGCAGTCTATCAGTTTTTGAAGCACCTGCTCTATGCTCATGTCAGTCGTATCTATAAACTCAGCGTCGTCAGCCTGCTTCAAAGGAGCCGTCTCCCGGCTGGAATCGTTTTTGTCGCGCTGTATTATCTGCGCCTCTATCTCGTCCAGAGAGCCTTCGCCCAGATCCTTCAATCTTCTGCGCGCGCGCTCTCTCGAGCTCGCCGTAATAAACACCTTTACGTCCGCATTCGGCAGGACGCACGTTCCTATATCTCTGCCGTCCATAACTATATCAAATTTTTCAGCCGTATCGCGCTGTATTTTTGTCAGCACACCGCGCAGCTCGGGAACGGCTGCGATCGCACTTGCGGCGGAAGATATTTCATTCGTGCGCAGATATGGCGTAACGTCGACGCCGTTTATCAGCACATGCTGTTCTCCCTTGTCGTAGACAATCTCCATGTTCATATCTGCAAGGGCGGCGCTCACACTCTCTCTGTCTGCAGGTTCTATCCCCCTGCCGAGCATATAATACGCGGCCGCTCGATACATAGCGCCCGTATCCATATAGTTTATATCCAGCTCTTTAGCCAGCAGCTTCGCCACGGTACTCTTGCCCGCGCCTGCAGGTCCGTCTATAGCAATTTTAAGCATACTCTTCCTCCGACGTATCCCCGTATTATTTTTTTCTCGTCAGCAGCTCGCCGCATACGGAAAGCAGCTCAGACGCTCTGTCTCCGAAAACGCTCAGCGCGCTCTCGCCTTGAGCATATACCTCACGCGCCTTTGTTCTCCCGCCGTCCACTCCGAAAAGCGACGCAAACGTCGTCTTTCCCGCGGCGGCGTCTCTGCCCGGGGTTTTTCCCGTGTCCCCGCCTTCCACGTCCAGAACGTCGTCGATTATCTGGAACGAAACGCCCAGTCTCCTGCCGAAATCGGACATGCCTTTTTCTTCCTCCGGAGTATATTCCCCGAGCGAAAGACCGGCGAGAAGGCTCCCGCGTATCATCGCGGCCGTCTTGTTAAGATAAATGTATTCCAGCTGAGACATGTTCGCCTCTTCGCCGGAAAGCTCTACATCTACAACCTGACCCGCGACCATGCCGTTTACGCCCGCCGCGTTCGCTATATATCTCATAGCTTTTATATGTCTGTCAAAATGCTGAGGATATTTAGACGCATTGTCCAGCATGAGTTCGAAAGCAAATGAAAGCAGGCCGTCGCCCGCGAGTATTGCCTGAGCCTCGCCGAACACCATATGGCTCGTCGCTCTTCCTCTGCGCAGAGAATCGTTATCCAGCGCGGGCAGATCATCGTGGATGAGGGAGTATGTGTGTATCATTTCTATCGCGCACGCTACGTCCAGAGCCTCATTCATATCCGCCCCTGCGATCTCCGCCGCCATCATGCACAGAGCGGGGCGAAGTCTCTTGCCCCCGGCCATAACGCTGTACCGCATAGACCTGAACAGCAGCCTCGGCTCTCTCTCCGTCAGCAGCTCGCTGAGTCTGGCGTCTATCTCTTTGATATATTTCATGATTTTCAGCCCGCCGTGAACTTCTTAGCCGCGTCTATAGTATTGCTGAGAAGCATAGTTATCGTCATCGGGCCTACGCCTCCCGGCACAGGTGTAATATACCCCGCCTTTTTCGACGCCGAGTCAAAATCCACATCGCCTTTTAATCCGTTCTCCGTTCGATTTATGCCGACGTCTATTACTACCGCCCCTTCTTTAATGAAATCCGCCGAGACATATTCCTCTCTGCCCATCGCCACAACGAGAATATCGGCCTCGGCGCACACCTCCGCAAGATTCTGTGTGCGCGAGTGGCACATCGTAACCGTCGCATTCTCAGCGAGCAACAGCTGCGCCACGGGCTTCCCCACCAGCCTGCTCCTGCCGAGGACAACCGCGCGCTTCCCGGCGATTTGCGTCCCGGTGCTCTTTATCAGCTCTATTATTCCCAGAGGCGTGCAGCTCACGTGTCCGCTCTCTCCGGCCATAAGCGCGCCGAGATTTTGCAATGTAAGTCCGTCTACGTCCTTGCGGGGGTCTATAAGCGAAAGCACCTCTGTCTGACTCAGATGAGGCGGAAGGGGGAACTGCACAAGTATCCCATGCACATCCTCTCTGCCGTTGAGTTCACGAACGAGAGTGTTCAGCTCCTCCTGCGTTGTGCTCGACCCGAGCTTAAACGCCAAAGAGCGAATGCCAACTTTTTCGCAGGCGCGTTCTTTATTTCTAACGTATACTGCGCTCGCCGGATCGTCCCCCACAAGTACGACCGCGAGCGTCACTTCCGTGCCATGCTTCTTCATCTCACTTACTTCTGCCGCCATTTCAGAGCGCAGACGCTCTGCCAGCTTCTTACCGTCTATTATGTTCAAGTTCGTTCTCCTTAGGATTAAACTTAATTATTTATCCGCTTACAATCTATACTAAATTTAAAGTAATTTAAAATACATGAATACTTTTTTAACCGCGCGCCGCAGGCGTCCGGCGCAGGATTGCATTCATTACAGTCCCGATTTAAACAGCTTCGCAGCTTGATCTGCCAATCCGCATGCGTTGTCGCTGGCGTACTGCTTCTCAGCAAAAATTATATCCGGATCTCTTAGACTTTTTCTTAGATACATATTACGTATCACTCCTCCGAAAAGCAGCACTCGCCTTATCCCCGTTATATGCTTTGCATTCGCTATAAGCTCCAGCACTGTATTTCTGACTACTTCTTGAGCCGTAGCCGCGACCACGCCCTCCGGCATTCCGGAAATACGCAGCTTTTTCAGCGCGGTTTCTGCTCCTGACAAATTACACCGCATTCCTCTCACGCTGACGCGCATGGGCTCCGGCACCGTCGCTATCTTCTCCAGCTCCGGCCCTCCCGGAAACGGCAGCCCGAGATGATTCGCCGTCCTGTCCAAAAGCTGACCGCACGATATATCCTTTGTCCCGCCTATTGTCTCTATTTCATGTATTATTCCTCTGCACACTACTATACGCAGCAGCTCAGTCGTCCCTCCGGAAAGGTGCAGCCCGAGCATCTCCCCCTCCGGTATCTCAGGTTTATCCAAAAGAGCCGCTCCGATGTGCCCATGCTGATGAGTCAGCGAATAAAACTTCGCTCCGGCAGAAGCCGCCATCAGCTTTCCCGCAGACTCGGAAACGGCAAAAACAGGCATATATGAATCTTCCGCAGGCCGGGGAGCTGCGCTTGCAGCCACGGCAGCTACTTTCCCGGGGAAGCTCTCCGCAATCTGCGCGAGGTTTTTAATGTGCTGAAAAACCATATGCGACTGACGCAGGCCTTTCTTTCCCGGTTCTACTTCCAGCGGTATCCGCCTATCCGCAACTATAACGCCGTCTTCATCCACTGCCGCCAAAGACGTAGTATAACAACTGGTGTCTATCCCCAAATATATCATGCTAATCCGCAAAACCCTTTTTCGGTCTCATCCTCCGTATTTTCCTCATTTTCTTTAACTTCCCCATAAGATATTATCTTCGCGCGCAGCTCATCTTCGCCTTTTTCAAGCTCCTGAGCTATCCCGCCCAAAACTCCGTTTACAAACGACGGAGACTTGTCCAGCGAGTATGCGCGGGCCAGCTCTATACTCTCGTTTATTATCACCGCGACCGGCGTTCCCATAAACACCATCTCTACCACAGCGAGGCGCAGTATAGACAAATCAACTCGCGAAAGACGCTCAAGCTTCCACGAGCGCGTATGCCCGCTTATCAGCGAATCCACGCCCTCTTTATGCGCCTTGAACGTCTCGACTACTTCATTTATGTATTTTTTATGCTTTTCTACTTTTTCAAAGTTGAGCACATCGCCCATCTGGATCAGCGTCTCCTCTGAGCCTCCGCCCACTTCCAATTCGTAAAGCAAACTCATAGCCGCCTCTCTGGCCAGCTTTTTGCTCATATACCTTCTCCTTCTATAAATAGCTCAAGCAGGCACAGCTAAAAATCTGCCCCCGCCAACAGCCGACTAATTTTTGAAAAACCTTTCTATTAAACCTGACGCCCAAAGCTTCAGCGCCGCCCGCACCTGCGGCATCGCGCCCAAAGCTGCGCCCACGCCCACAAAAAAGGCTATGAGCAAGGTCGGGAAAAACCCAAACACCAGCATCATCACCGCCAATATCAAGCCTATGCCGGCGCCTATCAGCACACCTTTGTTAGCCGCCGCCCATTCTTTAAAAGACTGCATATTTTAACGCCTCACTGTATCATTTAGCAGGCTTAGTAGGCAGCACGTCTATAGCTACTTCGCTGACGAGTATGCCGGAATAGAGATTTATGTATTCTGTCAAGCCCTTGGAGATGTTGGCGGTCACCTCCGGTATGACTATCTCAGGTCTGAAAGTCACGCTGACTTTTAAATTTATGGTGCGCTCTTCGTTCACGGAAACATATACTTCATAAGACATAAGCCCCGCTACCGAAGCAAGATAACGTCTGGCAAGCTCTGTCAGCGCGCTGACGGTTATAGATACGCTCCCGTCTGCCGTCTCGAGCAGCGTCACGCTCTTCTGATTCACAAACGAAGCTGGAGCTTCGCCGCCGCTCTTTCGCGTGCCGAAAAATATCATCGGCGCACAGATGACTATGAGCAGTACGGACGCTCCCGCCCAGATGTATTTATAGTCCGTATACAACAATCCATTGGCAAGCTCCTGCGCAGATTCGGCAGGAATAAGCCCAAACGACACACCTATAATCACAAGCGAAACAAAAATGATAAACAACATGACGAGGGTAAACAATATCCTCGTCCCTACGCCCATTTTCATGGAAAAACCTCCGTATTTCAGCTTAAACCGCACCTTCGAGCCGGAGGGGAGAGCCAAGCTCTCTCCGGCTCATGCAGAGGCTAATTATTCTGCTTCGTCCGCCTCTTCGATCACAGGAGCTACATCCTTAAAGCGCACGCCCTCTATAGCGATATTCACTTCTTTTACAGCGAGTCCTGTCATAGTCGTTATGGCATTCATTACGCTCTCGCGCATTTTAGCGCACATATCAGGCGCGCTTACGCCATACTCCATGATGATCTCTACGTTTACCGTAACGCTCTGTTCTTCGTCAACCTTTACTTCAACGCCCTGGCGGATATTTTTTCTGCCGAGCATTTTTGCTATGCCGTCCTTGAAGCCGCCGCACATACCCGCCACGCCCTCAATGTCGCATGCTGCTATAGCTGCTATCGTCGCTATTACATCATTTGCAAAAGTGATTGTACCGTTGAGTTCTGTCTGCTGAGTTACCAAATCGCTCATAATTTTTACCTCCAAGAGAATTGTACCCTGAACGCCGAATTATATATCAATCGGCGCAGAGGCATACGGAACTTTCTTTCTGAATTTATTGTAACATAAGCCCCATCTATTTACAAGCGCAGCGCCCGAGACTTTAGACAATAATTAAAATTTGACACCCATAATATTTAAAATTCTTTCTATAATTTCGGAATTAAAAAAGGACAGCCCATCATACACTGTAACAACGACAAGAGAAAAGGAGAGAGAAAGATGTATGTACTAAAGCTGCTGCCCAAAGCAATAACCCGCGAGCTGACAGATACGGAGCATATAGAAGAGCTGCGTCTGAGAACAGGACGCGCCGCTATAGCTCAATATCGCGGAACGGAGAAGGTTCTCTCCGCCGTGACTACCCAGCAGGACATAGCAAACATAGCTCTCATGCTGACGCGGCATTCGCTGTACGCATTTGAAAACGAGCTTTCCCAAGGCTTTTTCACTATCCAGGGCGGCGTTCGCGTAGGCGTCGGAGGCAGAGTGGTTATGCGAGGCGGGAGAGTCTACATGCCCGGCGGCTTCACATCGCTATGCCTGCGCTTTCCGCGTCAGATGCGCGGCGTAGCAAAGCCTCTCATGCCGTTTATTACAGAAAACGGAAATGTTTTAAGCACGCTGATAATCTCTCCCCCTGGCATGGGCAAAACGACGCTTCTGCGCGACGTAATACTTCGGCTCTCAAGCGAGAAAAAAGTCTGCGTCGCAGACGAACGAGCGGAGCTTTACGGCGGCGGAGCGTTCGACCTCGGGCCGAGAACTGACGTAATATACGGCTGCCCAAAGTCGTTCGCACTCAGCATGGCTCTGCGCGCGCTCTCTCCGGAAGTCGCCGCCACAGACGAAATAGGCGGCGAGGGCGATTTGGCGGCGATACGAGAAAACGCAAACTGCGGCGTCGCGCTTATCGCCACGGCGCATGGCAGCAGCATAGAAGAAATCACGCGCCGTCCTTTTTTCGCCGAGTTGCTCAGGCTGGACATATTCCGGCGCATAGTCGTCCTCTCTCAGAGTTTGGGCCGAGGTACTCTGGAGCAGGTATTATCACAAGGAAAAAACATTCTCCCCGCGCCTATTCTGCTGCGCGGTCAAAAAACAGAGGAGGAAGAGACATGCTGAAAATTTTGCTTCTAGCCGCTGTCGTCGGAGTATCTGCACAGCTCGGCAGGCTGCTCTCGGACGGAATGGACTCTCGTCGGCTTGTTCTCGTCGAGATGGTGCGCTGCGTCCGCTCGCTGAAAAACGCGCTTCTCTTCCAGGGTATGCCTCTGCCGGATGCACTTATGCAAACGGGAGGCATGGACGGGCTTTTCAGCTCATGCTCGCTGATAATGTCCCTGCATACAGGTATGCACGGCGGAGAAGCCGCGCGGGAAGCGTGGAAGCTGGAAAACAGTCGCACGCCGCGTCTTTCTTCCGAACAAAAGCAGAGCTTCGAGTTTTTGATGGAACAGCTCTCCACAGCGCAAAATGAATTTCAACTGCGCGAAGCTTTCGACGGATATCTTCGCGCCGCTCAAAACGAAACTGCGCAGCTCGCTAAAAAGCAGGCCGCGCGCGGGAAGCTGACCAAGAGCCTCTGCATAGCCGGAGGACTAACCGCGGCGATACTAATGATATAGGAGGGCATAATGAGCGTCAGCATAGACATGGTATTTAAAGTCGCGGCGATAGGCATAATCGTCGCCGTACTCAATCAGGTGCTGTCGCGCACCGGCAGAGACGACATGGCGACTATGACCTCCCTCGTCGGGCTCGTAATCGTTCTGCTCATGGTCGTAGACCTCGTGAGCAATCTCTTTTCCAGCGTCAAGAGCGTATTCGGGCTTTACTGATGAGCGTGACTAAAATAGCCGCCGTGGGTCTCGTCGCCGGCGTGCTCACTCTGATAGTTAAAAAAACGCATCCCGAGCTGGCTGTTCCCGTAAGCCTGACCGCGGGCGTACTCATGCTCGCCATGACGCTCGACTATCTCAAGCAGACCGTAAGCTTCGTGCGAGACTTCGTCTCTTCCTATCCGCTCGCGGGCGAAGGCGTGACTGTCGTGCTGAAAATCATCGCAGTGGGCTACATAGCCGAGTTTTCATCTCAGCTTTTGAAGGACGCAGGCGAAGGCTCGCTCGCCGGGAAGGTAGAGCTGGGCGGAAAGCTCTGCATAATTGTACTCTGCCTGCCTATGCTCAGTCAGTTTACAACTCTGCTCCTCGGCATGATTCCTTCGTGAGGTGCATATAAAATGCAGAAAATTGCAAAATCGGTTTTGCTGCTGCTCGCGCTTTTTGCGCTCTTTGTCTCTCCTGCCTATGCGGAAGAGCAGGATACAGCAGAGCAGGCCGAAATAAACGCGGAGCTGGACAGGCTTCTCAGCGAGCTGGACCTCTCTGAGCTGAACGGCTACTACAACTCCGACCTGCTGGGCGGCGAAGGGCTGCGCGACGCACTTTCCACACTCAGTCGCGAAGGACTCACGGAGCTGAGCATAGACGGAGTTATGGAAGCGCTAAAAGACGCGGCTCTCTCCGCGCTCTCCGGCGGCGCAGGCGGAATAATTCAGATAGCAGTGATGATGCTGCTTCTGGGAATAATGAAGCACATGAGCTTGGGCGGCGACGTCAGCAGCGCCGCAGGCTGGGCGGGGTACATCGTCGTCGCGACTATGACCGCCTCTATTCTCACCGGCTGCGTCGCCTCTGCCGTATCGGCGATAGACAGTATCTCAGGGCTGACGGAAGCTCTATGCCCTATACTCATGACGCTTCTGATCAGCATGGGCGGCGCCAACACGCAGGCGGTCCTCTCCCCCGTTATGGCCGCTCTGACAAGCGGCGTATTCATGACCGTCAAAACCGCGCTCATCCCCGCGGTCACAGTTATGGCGGTCGTCTCGACGGCGGGCAGCTTTTCTCAAACGCTGAAGTTGGGCAAGCTCTCCGCTCTAATCGGCAGCGTCGTCAAATGGGCTCTCGGTCTCATATTTCTGGTCTTTCTGGGCGTTATTTCGCTCAAGGGAATGGCGGGAGCGGCGATAGACGGGCTGTCTTTTAGAACAGTGAGATACACCGTGGGCAAGCTCGTCCCGGTAATAGGCGGGCCTTTCTCCGACACATTGAGCACACTGTCCGCCTGCGGCGTTATCGTAAAGAACTCAGTCGGAATAGCCGGGATGCTCTCTCTCGCCGCCATGCTCATAACGCCCGTCATTTCTCTGGCAATGACCAGCATACTGCTTCGGCTCGCAGCAGCCGTATGCCAACCCTTCGCCGACGAGCGCTGCGTCAGCCTGCTGGAGTCTATCGGCGGAGTAGTCACGCTGCTGATGGTGCTCGTTCTCACCTGCGCCGCGATGGCGTTCATCTCCGCCGCCCTGCTCACGGGAGCCTCCCCCGCCTGAGAAAACTCAGGCATATTCTCTTAAACATGCAAATATAATTGAACATATACAAATACACAGACCTCAAATATTACAAACCAGAAAAACGGTGATACACATGCAGGAAAAGCTAAAACAGGCAATTGAAAACATAAAAAAGAAACCCGCGCTTCAATACGCTCTGATAACCATAGCGGCGGCGATAGTTCTCGCCATATATTTTTGGCCGACGTCAGACAGCGCTCCGCAGACGGATTCCGATACTGCATCGCTCGAGACTCGTTTGGCGGCGGCTCTGAGCAAGGTCGAAGGCGCGGGAGATGTAGAAGTTGTCATAAACTATGAATCGACCGCAGAGCGCATACCCGCCATGAGCGGCAATACCCAAAGCTCCGTCACGGAGGACGACAGCAAAAGCTCCTCAACCTCCAGCGAACAGACGGAAGTCGCCGTTTCCGGCGGAGACGCCATAATCGTGCGTGAAGATCTGCCGCAGGTCCGCGGGGTCGTCGTCGTAGCTAAGGGCGCCGGGAACATCGGCGTTCGGCAGAAGCTCCTCAGCGCGGCCTGCACTCTGCTCGGGGTGTCTCAGGATAAAGTCGAGGTGCTTAGCATGGAATAGGAGCTTGCATTGAGACATAATTTTTAACAAAAAAACTTTTCAGGGAGGAACGAAAATGCTGAGTCTGATAAAAAGATTCAAAAAGCAAGCGACAATAGCGGTACTCGTACTCGCGGTTCTCGCCGTAGGCATGGCAAACTATTCCATGACCTCTAAATCCGAAAGCTCGGAAAACGAGTTGAGCGCGAGCACAACCGCCGACGCAGAGACAGTGGACGCATTCTCCGCCTATCGCACAGAGCGCGAGGAGACAAGGCAGCAGGAGTTGAGTTATATAGACTCCGTAGCAGCGAGCGCGGAAGCGGACGACAAGACCAAGGCGCAGGCTCAGGAGCAAAAGCTAACGCTCACCGCCAACATGGAAAAAGAACTGACGAGCGAGGGGCTGATAAGCACAAAACTCGGGCTTAACGCCGTCGTCACGGTAAAAGAAGGCGCCGTCAACGTCGTGGTAGACAAGGAAGAGCTGACAAGCGAGGAAGTCGCGCAGATCGCCGAAATACTCAAGACCGAAACGGGCGAGAGCGCCGGCGCGATAAAGATAATGCCGTCATGACAGCTCAGCTAAGCGACTATCTCAGCGCTCTCGTCGCCGCAGCGATAGCGAGCGAGGTTCTGATGCTCCTGCTCCCCTCGGGCGCTCTGGCTAAATACTGCCGCATCGGAGTGGGCGGGCTGGCCGCGCTCATCGTCGTGCAGGCGCTCCGCTCTCTGCTCCCCTTTTAGGCTCTTGACTTTTCAGAAACTAATCGTATATAATAAAAGAACAGCGTGTGGCATAGCTGCGTAAATCCAGTTGTTTGCCGGCGCTGTTTTTTATTAATTAAAAAATCAGGAGGCTGCATAATGAGCAACAGAATAATTACGATAAGCCGCGAATTTGGCAGCGGCGGAAGAACAATCGGCAAAAGTGTGGCCGCGGAGCTGGGCATCCCCTGCTACGATTCCGAAATGATCGAAAAAATAGCGGATAGAAGCGGACTGGCCAAAGAATACATCGCCGAGCAGGGAGAGTATTCTCCGCACGACAGCTGGCTCGCGAACGCCTTCTCCGCCGGCAGATCCATCAGCGGTTTTTCGACTCAGGACTATCTCTGGACTGTGCAGCGCGACGTTATACTCGATTTGGCGCAGAAGGAATCCTGCGTCATCGTCGGCAGATGCGCCGACTATATTCTCGACGGCGTGCAGGACTGTCTGAAGGTATTTATATTCGCGTCGCCTGAGAAACGCGCTAAGCGAATAGTCGAGGTCTACGGAGAGCGAGCCGATTCTCCCGCGAAGAGAATTAAAGACAAGGACAAACGCCGCAAATCCTACTACCGCTTTTACACCGATATGGAATGGGGTCAGGCCAACAACTACCACATCTCTCTGGACAGCGGAACTCTCGGCATAGACACTTGCACAGCTATAATTAAATCACTTTACTGAGTATTGTTTAAATCTTTTCTTATCTTTTTTAGACACAGCAGACACAGCTTTAAACATAGTAAACTTCTTTAAACACAGCAAACTTTAACACAGCAAAAAGCTCTTCTCCCCGCCGAGGGAAAAGAGCTTTTCTTTTTTAGTTATATATTATATAAGGATCAAACACATATGCGTTATTCTGCTATCAGCTTGCAAACCGCGTCGGAATACTCGCTGGGATCGTCTATAGGCAGACCTTCTATGAGCAGCGCCTGAGTGTACAGTACGCTCGCGAGAGCTTTTAGCTTTTCGGGCTGGCTCTCCAGCTCCTTGAGCTTCTCGAAAATCGGGTGATTTGCATTTATCTCAAGCACGTGCTGAGCGTGTACCGCCTGATCTGTCGGCATAGCGTTGAACGCGCGTTCCATTCCTATGGAGATGTTGCCCTTTGCCGAGAGGCATACGGGGTGAGTCTTGAGTCTCGCGCTCAGCTTGACCTCTTCAACCTTGCCGTCCAGAGCCTTTTTCACATCCTCGAGCAGTCCTTCGTTCTCCTCCTGCTGTTCTTTTATCTCTTCTTCATCGTCTTCGCTCTGTTCAAAGCCGAGGTCTCCGTCGGATATGGACTTGAACTCCTTCTCGTCAAACTGCATCATCACGCGAAGAGCAAACTCGTCTACACTCTCCGTGAGGCAGAGTATGTCGTAGCCCTTGTCCTGGACTGCTTCCGCCTGAGGCAGCTGCTCAACTCTATCCGCAGATACCGTCGTGGCGTAGTATATGTACTTCTGCTCCTCCGGCATGGCCTCTGTGTATTCCTTCAGGGTTATAAGCTTCTTCTCCTTGAGGGAATAGAACATCAGCAGATCTTGGAGGAAGTCCTTGTTCTGACCGTAATCCTGATATACGCCGTATTTAAGCTGCAGACCGAATGCCATCCAGAACAGCTCATATCCCGTTCTGTCCTCCTGCATCATTTTCTTCAGCTCATTCTTAATCTTCAACTTGAGGTTCTGCGCGATAGCCTTGAGCTGGCGGTCATGCTGAAGCATCTCGCGGGAGATGTTAAGAGACAGGTCGGAAGAATCTACCAGACCGACCACAAAGCCGAAATAGTCCGGCAGAAGATCCTCGCAGCGTTCCATAATGAGTACGCCGTTGGAATAGAGAGCCAGTCCCTTTCTGAAATCGCGAGTATAGTAATCGCTGGGCGCATGAGCGGGGAAATACAGCAGAGCGTTATATGTCAGCGTGCCTTCCGCTTTTATGTGCAGCACTCTCGCCGGCTCTGTGAAATCCATAGTCATATTGCGGTAGAACGCATTATACTCTTCTTTAGTAATCTCGCTCTTGCTGCGCTTCCAGATGGGGATCATGCTGTTCAGCGTTTCTGTTTCAATATATCTTTCTTTTTCTTCCTTCCCCTCTACCTCGCGCTCACGCTCGAAGTCCATCTTGATTGGGTATCTGATGTAGTCGGAGTATTTTTTAACCAGAGTGGAGACGCCGTATTCCTGCGTGAAGCGGTCGTAGTTCTCCTCCTCTGTGTTTTCGCGGATATACAAGGTTATGTCAGTGCCGACCGAGGTCTTTTCGCACGGCTCGATAGTATAGCCGTCCAGACCGTCGCTCGTCCAGCGGTACGCCTGAGTCTCGCCGTATTTCAAGCTCTCTACCACTATTCTGCTGCTGACCATAAAAGCGGAGTAAAAACCGACGCCGAACTGACCGATTATATCTACATCCTCGCCCAAATCGTTTTTCTGTTTAAAGTCGAGAGTGCCGCTCTTGGCTATTATGCCGAGGTTGTTTTCCATATCTTCTGCGTTCATGCCGCAGCCGTTGTCGGATATTTTCAAAGTGCGCTGCGTCTCGTTCGTCTCGAGCTTTATCTCGAAGTCCTCGCGCTTCATCCCTATCTTGTCGTCAGTCAGAGATGCGAAATACAGCTTGTCTATCGCGTCGCTCGCGTTGGATATCAGCTCGCGAAGGAATATTTCCTTATGCGTATATATAGAATTGATCATCAAATCCAGCAGACGCTTAGATTCAGCTTGAAATTGCTTCTTTTCCATAGTATATGATACCTCCGGGTTACTTTACTCTATCGTCTTATTAGCACTCACCTTCATGGAGTGCTAATAAGATAGTACACCTTTTTTAGTAAAAAATCAATAGAATATACCAAATTATATTATGAAATTTTAGTGAGAAATACGCCTCTGGGTTTTAATAAACCGCGCTCATAACCGCATACAGTATTATCAAAAAGCCGAAATTAAAAGCCGAGAACATAAGCAGATACCGCCCCGAGCCCCGCTTGTCGTGCCTCATATATTCCCGCAGCGTTATCAGGCTGGCAAGCGAGGCTATCGGCGTCCCCACTCCTCCTATATTCACCCCGACCAGCAGCGGAGCGTACCCGCTCGTGAACTGCGAAAGGAGAATCGCCGACGGGACGTTGCTTATTATCTGACATGAAATCACGCTCACGAGCAGAGTGTTCCCCGTCATCAGCTCCGAGAGCAGCTCGTGAACCGCGCTTATGCGAGACATGTTCCCCGCAAATACAAAAAAGCATACGAACGTCAGCAGCAGCGGATAGTCCACCATGCGCAGAGCCTTTCTGTCGGCGAAAAAGAGGCATATCGGTATAACCGCCAGCCCTATCCAAAACGGCGCCGAGCGGAACACAATAGCTATCGCCAGCGCGAACAGCGCGCCATACGCGGCCGTCCTCAGCCTCGGCAGCTTCTGCATCTCGCCCTGGAGCAGGAGAGGCTCCCGCTTCACGAAAAGGCAGCAGACGGTTATCAGCGCTACAGAAACCGCGAACGGCGGAAGCATTATGCTCATAAACTCCAAATTCGGTATCTCAAATTTGGTATAGAGATATAAATTCTGCGGATTGCCGAACGGCGTGAGCATGCCTCCCAGATTCGCGGCTATGTTCTGCATTATGAAAGTGAACGCCATATATTCCCGCTTGCCCGTCGTGGAGAGGACATAATACCCCAGCGGCAAAAAAGTCAGCAGAGCCATATCGTTAGCTATCAGCATAGAGCCTATGAACGTAATATAGACCAGCGCGAGCACACACATGCGCAGATTTTTAAACCGGCGCACAATGCGCTGCGCGAGTATGTAGAAAAAATTTATGTTCCTCAGGGCGCATACCACCGCCAGGACGCAGAACAGGCACGTCAGCGTCTTATAATCAAAATACGACAAATACTGCGCGTCCGGCGGCACAAAAAGGGCGCTCAGCACAGCCGCGAAGGCCGCCGCGCAGAGCACCGCGTTCTTTTTCAAAAACAGCTTTACACTCATATATCCCACCTCTCCGCTGCCACATTAGCACACATTCGGCTTTTTTTCAATCAAATCTTTCAATTAAAATTTTTAATTAAATTTTTTAATTAATTTTGCTTTTTATGTGTGCGCTCGGGCTGACGCAAAGCTGCGCAAAAGACAAAGGCTGCTTTTCTGTAATTCAATCCGAACTACGGAAAGGCAGTCTTTTTTTATTTTAGATTGTCGTTCGGCTGCATCTGACGGTCACGCGGGTTCGGCCGCCGTAGGTGCAGGTGTACAGGCTCAAATCATACTCGCTCTGTATCATTTCGCTGATCTGAGTGGGCTGAAGCGTTTCGATTGCTTTGACCTCATAGATAAAGCTGACGCCGTCCGCGTCGGTGAACGTGACCAGGTCTCCCGCGCGCAGGTTTTTCAGCCGTCCGAAGTGGCGGTCAAAATTGTGCGCGCAGATTACTAAATCGTCCGTCTCCGCAGAGCCGAAATAGCGGCAGGGGGCGATTTTCAGCTTGGCATAGTCCCAATCGCTCATGACGGGCAGCTCCAGCTTGAGCACGGGGATGGAGAGATACCCCATGTAGCTCTCGCCGTCTATGACGACTCCGCCCGCCGCGCCGCCTGCGCTGTCCTGCGCCGCCTCCGTATTTTCTTTTGCGTCTGTCTCTGTTTTTGTTTCTGTGTCTTTCTCCGGCTCCGGCTCTGACGAATTTTCGCCGCTAATCGCGCTGCGCAGCGCGGGCATGACGTCCTCCGCCGCGCTCCCCGCCTGCGCGTCCTCGCCTCGGTTGTACAGCACCAGCGCGACAGCCGCCGCGATGAGAATCACGCCCAGCGCCATGCAGACATATCCGATTTTGGATGAGTTTCTCTTTTTCTCCGCCATAATATACTACCTTGCAGCAAAAGAGAGCAGACCGCCGGCGGCTCGGTTTATCGCCGCGCGAACAGCCTGCCTCTCGCAGAATTTCAATTTAAATTTTAAGCTTTTTATATTTTAAGCTTTTTTCTTTTTCAGATAGACTATCGCCCAGCCGATGGCAAACAGCACGACTCCGCAGCCCGCCAGCAGAGGCACGGGCCAGTTGAGCTGCCCTGTCTGCGCGAGCTTAGATGTATTCGTGATGGTGAAGTCGTACCCGCTTTGGCTGTAAGTGGCGGCGTAGTTCTTCACGTCCGCCTCGGATACGGAATATCCGTCGCTCTTCTCCAGCCCGCTCCAGGTGTAGCTCCAGTCGTTTGCGCTGTCCAGCGTCACGGTGTCGAGCAGGGCTTCGTCCTTATACAGGCTGACCGAAACGGAGGACGGGCGGGATTCTGTCTTCTTCCCGTCGTTCCAGACCTTGCGCACGGTCACGTCCACCAGCTCATAGCTCTCCGCCTTCGGGTCGGCGGTCACGTCGTATATCCAGCTCGTCTCGTCCTCGTTCGCAACGGGAACGCTGACGAGGAAGGGGTTCACGACGCTGCCCCCCACGGACGCCGCCTCCTGCACGATGAGATACAGCCCCAGCGGCAGGTTTTCAAACTTCACCGTGCCGTCTCCGCTCACGTCCTTGGACTCGCCGCTGAGCTTTTTAGCTTGGGCATATTCGTACAGCGTCTGCGCCAGGCCCGCGCTGTCGTCCAGGCTAGTCAGATCTGCGTCGCTGTCGGCGAAATCCGAGGTGAGTTCGTATTTCTGGTCGGCGTTATCCACCACGACGTCCGCCACTCGATACAGAGTGAGCGACGTGCCGAGGCTCTGCCCGCTCTGCGGCGATACCGTAATCGAGCCGGTCTTATCCGTGTCGAGCAGGGTGTAGGCGAAAGCGGTCATATTCAGGGAGAAGAGCATGGTAAGAGCCAGAGTCAAGCTCCCTATGATTTTAAATAATTTCTTGGACATTTTGATCTCTCCTTATCGTCTCTTCCTCCTGTACTTCACCAGAAGGATAATCAATAGAATGAGCAGCAGCGGCGCAGCCACAATGGGCGTGAGCATCGCAGAATCCAGCTCGTATGCTTCGCTGGTAAACGTCGGTCCGTCCGCGTTGTCAATGCGCACGCCGCGCACGAGCAGGCGATGCGTGTTTATGCCGTATGGCGTGCAGGTGAGCAGGGTGACATAGTCCTGCCCCTCGACGACGCTCAGCTCGGACAGGTCGTCCGGCTCCACAATGCGGATTTGATCGACCTGATACGTCAGCGTGCGGTCGAGAATTTTAATCGTGAAGGTATCTCCCTCTTTGAGCGCGTCCAGATTGGTGAACAGCTTTGCGCTGGGCAATCCGCGATGCGCGGAGATAACGGCGTGCGTGCTCTCTCCGCCGACGGGGAGCGAGGTCCCTTCCAGATGCCCCGCGGCTCCGGCGAGGACGGCGTCCGACGTGCCGTGATATATCGGGAGCTTCACGCTGATGCGCGGGATGGTTATATAGCCCATCATGCCGCTGCCCGAGACGTTCAGCGCATCCGCATAGCCGGGCGCCTGAGCGTAATCCGAGAGCGGCGCGGCGAGCGCGCGCAGGGCGGAGTTGTAAGCGTCGGCTTTTTCAAACTCCGCGGTGTAATCCTGCGGCGTAAGCTGCGCCAGCGCAGCTTCATAATCCACAATGGCGCGGGACTGCACGCGGCTGTTCCACCAGTTCGAGAAGCCGGGGTAGAGCAGGACGCCGAGGCCGACCAGAAAGACCAGAATCAGAATGATAGTGGATTTATTTCGTTTTTTTTGATGTTTTTCTCTATCCATCTGCCATATGGTCCTCTCCCGTGCGATAGGCGAATGCAGTGTTAATTCGTAACAGCACGGAGAATCTCGCCTTTCGTGAAATTCTCTCTGCTGTTACCATCCCCGCACCCCGGGGGACGCGCTCCCCGGGGGCGGAGGATGATAATTTTGATTTATGCAAAATCAGCGAAAGGAGTATTAGTCCTCATAGCCGGTCATGCGCTTTCTGACTACCATAGTCACAGCCGCGCCGACAACGAGCAGTCCGCCGACCACATAGAAGAGCGTCGTGCCCATGCCGCCTGTGGAGGGAAGCTGTTCGCCCTTATTGTTTACAACTTCTTTAGCTGTCGGAGCGCCACTCGTTACCGTAATGACTTTCGTATTATCGTCAGTAGTAATAACTGTTGTTTCAGTTGTTTTAGTTGCCGTCAGTTCGAATTCACCGTTCAGCTTGTTGTAGCCGTCAGGAGCCTTGGTCTCAGTAACTTTCAGCGTCTCAGTAGAATCCAGACCCTTGATGATCAGGTAACCGTTGGCGTCGCACTGCATCGTAGTACCCAGAGTTGTAGAATTCGGATCATAAGAAACAACTGTGTATAGACCGTCACTACCAGTTACTGTCAGACCCTTTGCAGCGAACTCAGCGCCTGCCAGCTTAATCTCATCCGACTCCAAAGTTCCATGTGTTATCTTCTGGATAGCTGCAGCATATGTACTGATTACTTCTTTATCGGTCAAGCCGTTATCATTTCCTGTCCAAGTCACTTTTACTTCGTTCTCGTTGGATTCCCCGCCGCCGACAACCATTTTGTCGTTCACAACGCCGGTATAGGTGATGGTCACTTCTACGCCGTTTGCATACTTGCTGTTTCTACTTTCATCAACCCAGCTCAGTGTTATTTTGCCTTCTTCGTCGAACTGCGGTAGTACATACTCATTATTATCATTTTCGACTGTGATATTTTGTTCACCGACCTTGACAGAAGTTACTTTCACATCACTCAGGAAGTTCGGCAGAGTATCCGTGATCACGTACTCCGTGATCTGTGTCGCTTCTTCACCGGAACCCTCGTGGTTGGAAGCCTTGAAGTTAATCGTGTAGGTTACGGTGTCGCCGATAGAGACATCGTCATCATCTACAGTTTTCAGCCCATTTTGACCGGGAGTCGGCGAAGTGCTGTTCTTGTCATAGATTACAGCATTCGGGTTTGTAGATGTTACGGTGATGTTTGCACCTTTGCCCTGCGTGCTGGTGATGACATAATAGCCATATGTCAGACCTGTGAATGTCAGCTTGCTGCCATCGCCATCACCTGTAGCCACGGGAGTTACAGCCTTGCTCCCAGCCCATGCTTTCAGCGCTGCAATCCTGCTTTCTTCAGTTAAGCCTTCAGTATTACCGGTTAAATCTGTCGCAGAGATGTTGCCAGCACTGTCTGCTGTGAAATATGCTTCCAGACTTTCCGGAATAGTTCCGCTGTAGGCGATGGAGCCTTTCTCAGTACCGGTAACGGTTGCGTCGAACAGCTTGTAAACGCTGTAAGTCTCACCCTTGGAGGCGTTGTTGACGGTGATGCTTGCGTTCCCGCCAGCACCAGACGCCACGTCCTGTGCGAACGCCGTCGCGCCGAAAGCCATGCTGAACGCCAGCGCGAGTACGACCATGCCGACTTTTTTTAGCATTTTCATAGATGTTTTTTTCCTTTCTTGTGTTTTTCTCGTTTCATTTTTTTCTCGCTTTTTTTCGCGTTGGCAGGCTGCCGAGCCCGACAGCCCGTCTTTGGGAAACGCGATCTATTTCGGATGCTTCAATCGGCTCTCCCCACGCGCCTGCGCCTCAATCCGCATCCATACACGAGCGCACCTGCCATCAAGGCGAGCCCGCCCAGTGTAAACATTGTCGTTCCGGCTCCGCCGGTTTGGGGCAGCTGCTGCCCCGCGGAGTTAGTGATTTTTACCGTATATTCAGCCTCGCTGCCCTCCGGATTAGTCACCACTGTATAGTTCGTGCTTGTGGCGTCGCTTTCGACGTCTTTCATCGCGGTCACGCCGCTGCTATCCACTGTAATCATAACGGGTTCGGTCAGCTTGTTATAGCCGTCCGGCGCCTTCGTTTCCACCAGGTAGTAAGTCCCGTAGGGAAGGCTCGAAACCGCAAACTTCGACGCGTCATCCACGTCCGCCGTCAGGTTCACGGCTTCTTCAGACCAGCTCACTCCTGTCTCAGAGAGCTTATAGTAAAGCTTTGTCTTGCTGTCATCTTCGCTTAGCTTGTAAAGCCGGAACTCCGCGCCCGCCAGGGATGTTGTTCCCTCTGCGTTCGTCTTTTGGATTACCACATCCTTAGTGCATGGAGTGTATGTATTGGTAAATATAACTGTTTTTGAGTTTTCGTCATAGTTGACTGTGACAGTTGCACTTGTTTCGCTTTTTGTTTCGCCATTAGCGGTCACCGTGGTTGTGCAGTTGTAACCGTCCACTTTCGCCTGGCCAATATCCTCTGTATAAGTGTGCGATATTGCAGCACTGCCGGAAGTGATGCTGGGAATTTCCAGCTTATAAGTTCCGCGCCATACGCCGTTGCCGATACTGGTTATTTTCGTTAAGGTGCAATTGGTATTTAAATCTTCCTTAATCAGATCTTCCTTAATCAGACCTGCTTTATTCAGAACGTCCGTTGCTTCAGTCTCGGACAGACCGCTTACATCTTTGTAAACCGTTATCTCTGCAGTGCCCTGAGCGGCAGGAGGCGCATCCTGGGAAAACCACACGTTATCCAGCAGGTTACCGATTGTCATTCCTCTTTTACTGTCCGTACCCGTACTGTCAGAGGCGGTAGACTGCGCCATGAAGAAAAAGCGGGTCAGATATTGCCCATCCGGCACGGTAAAGTCCCCTTCCTTATGCTCCCATTCGGCGTAGAGCTTGTTGTCCCTACCACTTCGATACGTTTGGATAGTCGAGGTGCTGTCGCAGACGTAGATTGTGTAGGTTTTGTTATCTTCGGTTGTGTAGGTGTATTCTCCATCCACGTCGCCGCTTCCAGTATTCAGTTTGTTATAAAGCTCACTCAGAGCCTCCTGCGTCTTCAAATTCAGAGAGACTGCCAGCTCCTCCGGCACGATCAGCATGGACATCTTGTCACTGCTGCCGACACTTAAAGTTGTCCCTGCGGTTCTCGCCCTATGGTAAAACTGCCAATTCAGGGTCTGACCGGGCATGGTCAAAACGGTCTGGTAGAGCGCGCCGTAATCCTCGGCGTTCAGCTCTGCGAACTGATTTCCATCATCCGGGGTCGTGATAGTTCCGTTGCTTGTGGAAGCGCCGTAATTCTCTAAACCTTTGTTGTTCACAACGCCTATTTCGATATAGCCGGAGCCGCCATTCCATGTGGCCTGAGGCGCAGTGGTCTGCCAGTAGTAGGGGCTTCCGCCGTTGTTGTCGGTAATGTAAATGTTGCCCTTGCTACTGTCAGTCTGCTCCGGACTCTCAAAGGAGCCGTTCTTCAGCGAAGCGGAATAGGAACAGGTCTTGGAGCTTATAACATCTGTCGTACCCGCCTTGCTAATTGTCACAACAAACGTTTCTCCACCGCCTTGCAGGAGGCCGACATTCACCCAGCCGCCATCCGCATCCGAAGCCAGCTTGTTGCCGTTTGTGGTCGTGAGAGTCTGACCCAAGGTGATGTCGGCACCGTTCATGCTCCAAGATACGGTATAGCCGCTCTCTTTCAAAATGTCAGCCGCTTCCTCGCCGGTGTAGATATTCCCATTGGCGGTCACTTTAATGCTGTAGCGACCATCCGAAGCGATGGTGTCCTCGATTTCTACAGCGGTCACATCGGAAACGGTTGTCACAGTGTTATCCGCATAAGCCACCACCTCAGAGAAGCTATTCATACTGAAGTTCAGAGAGTTGTCCTCGGACTCTTGACTTTGGTCTGCAACATTTTTAATAATTTCGACATTGCCGTCATTCTTGTAATGTACAATGCCAATGGACGTTCCTTTCTCCACGCCGAGACCGCCGGAAATTGTAATCTGAACGTCAACCGAGCTGCCCGCGGCGGGTTCAATCTCCTGTCCGTTCAGCATAAAGCTGATATTCAGGCGGAACAGCGGGGTCACGGAGGAAGCATCCGCTTCCGCATCCTGAGAACCGTCGGCAGATTCAATCGCTTCCGCATCGTCCGTCGCTGGCGCACCTTCTGCTCCCGCGATGGTCTGTTCCAGCTCATCGGCGGCGGGTATTTCATCCACCTTCTCTACGACAAGCTCCGCGCCATCGGGAATGTTCGCGCTTGCGTCATAAGAGACCGTCACCGTGTATTCATCACAAGCAGCGCTCAGCGTCTGCTTAGTTCCTTCGTCCAGTTCAACAGGCATCTCGCTGTAGCCTATGATAGTGCTGTCATCTAATTTATAGGATTGTTCGGCAACCTTATCGTTAGAGTTGCCTTCGATTGTCTTTATGCCGTCCGCCGTGCTCACGTCTGCGTTCGCCGCCAGCTCAGCGCCGTCCGCCGTCAGCGCGGATACAATGCCCACGTGATCCGGCGTGCCGTCGCCGTCTCTATCGAAGAATATCAAATCGCCTATGGCAGGGGTCCACGCCTCCGGGGCGCTCCACGCCTGCATGGTCGTCACGCTCTTCAGGTCTTTCACCCATTCGGCGCAGCTCGATTCCGTCGGATATTCCACGTTCGCATAGTGCAGACAGAAGGACGCGAACATAGCGCACCAGTCTCCGTATTCGTCGCCGTACCACTCGCCGTAGCGCGTGTAGCCCTTGGTCACTTCCGCGCCGTCCACCGTCTCTACTTTATAGTTATCGGTGCTCTCCGCGTAGCCCAGCTGGGTCTTGGCGATCGCCACGACGTCCTCCCCGGCTTTCCCGCTCAGCTCCACCTCGGCGAATGTCTTTTCCCAATCCGCCGCAGTCTCTAAGTCTGCCTCAGGGTTGGAGTAGCACGCCAGCGTGTGGGTGTGCTCCTGCTCATAGCCGCAGGTGTACTCAGTCTCGTAGCATGCGTCGGTATGCACGTGGCCTGACGCCGCTCCCGATTCCTCCTGCCCGCAGGTGAGCACTCGCTCCGTCGTGTAGCAGCTGTCGGAATGGGTATGCCCCTCCGTTTCATCCAGCCCGCACGTGAGCACTTTCTGTTCCTCATAGCATGCGTCGGTATGCGTATGCCCGGCGGTTTCCGAATCGGACGCTTCGCCATAGCCGCAGACCAGCGTCTTTGTCTCGCAATCCTCCGTATGCGTGTGTTCAGCAATGCCGCAGTAGGTATCTGTCGACTTGCTCACGCCGGTGGAATGGAGCGACCAGGTCACGCCGGTGGCGACTACCAAAGACATCGCCATCAGGACCGCCGCCGCCCGTTTCTTCCGGGAGCGATTCCGCTTCGCTTGACCAACGAATTGTTTTACTGTGTCTTTCATCTTGTCATCCTCTCATATTGCTCCGGAAATCCGGGACAGCGGCCAGATACAAATCAGCACCCGACCTATGATTTGATCATATGGGATACATCCTATCGAGCTGTTTCGACTGTCAATCGATACAGACCGATGGTCTCCCAGGACGAAGTAGCTGTTATCCGGAACCTGATAGGGATACTCCAGATCTGTGTCACCCAGCGCCTTCTCCGTCAGATACGGCTCTTCCAGAAGCTCGCCGTTGACGTAGACGTTGCCGTCCGAATCAATGTTAATCCAATCTCCCGGGCCGCCGATAATACGCTTTAACAAAACCTCGCCGTCCAGCCGCAATCCGACGAGCTGACCGGTGTCGAAGTCCTTTGTTTTTATCAGTACAATTACATCGCCATCCTCCAACGTGGGTTCCATGCTGTCGCCTGACACCTGGAGCACCGGCAGGAACAGCGTGGCGATCAGAACGGCAACCGCCGCGACCACCAGCAGGATTGCAATCGTGTTGCCAATCACTTTTTTATATTGTTTGCCGCGCCGAATGCGCTTGCGCTCGACCTCCAGCGCCTCGATAGAAGGAATGGCAAGCGTCTCGCGCTCTCGTCTCCCCGTCGCCCTACTCATCTAACGCTTCCTCCGCAGCAGGAGGAATGTAGGTGCGCCCGGCTCTCGCCGCCTCCCGAATCCGGCGGCAGTCCGCCTCCGTCCGAGCGAGGGTGCGCTGCCGCTCCTCCAGCGTCTGCCGCGCCAGCCTTTCGGCATTGGCTTTCAGCGATTGAGCGCGTTTCCTCGCGGTCTGTATCTCGGCGAGGTAGTCATCCGCCGTGGCCTGCGCCGCTTCAAACAGTCCGTTCAGACCGGCGGAAAGCTCCGCCAGAGAGCCGGCTTTGGAAATCTTGTGCTGTTTTTCTTCCAGCTGCTTCTCCAGAGCCTCAATTTCAGCCTGAAGGGCTTCTTCGCTTTTTCGCAGCTCATATATTATTTCAATCAGTTCTGACCGGCTCATGCGCCGCAGTTCTTTCTCTGCCATATCAGTTTCTTCCTTATTAATTAAATATAAGATACGGGGCAGCTCTGATTTCGTCTCGCTCGATAAGCATACGTTTTTTATCTATTTCCCCGACCGCCGGCGCGCTGCTCCTTTTCCATCAGTCGGTCACACTTCTAATCTTCCGAAAACGCGAGCTTTCGGAACGGTTGACTCTTTCATGAGGTAATTCAATTCGCGCTCGATGACGCCGAACAGAGTTGAGTACGCTTTTTCGCCCTCTCCGGCAGCCAATATTGCGCTATAATGAGGCGTGTGTTGTTTGACGTGCGCGGATTAGACTGTTATACGAAAAACAAGTAATTATTTTTTTATTGCTCTTTTATCCTCGCGGCGAAAAGTCGGAGGAACAGCAAAAAAGAGCGCATTAAATCACCTTCCATCTAAAGACTAAAAAATTAGACCGTAGGAGGGCATATTTTCTGCGCCCAAAACACAAAATAGGTGTTTTTAATTTAGGAAAAATAAGACTATTCCCATTGACAATGCTGTAATGAGCTGGTACAATAAGTAAGGAATAGTTTTCATAGATTGTTAAGACTGACAATCTACAACATACGCCTCATCTAGTTGTCTTTTTGTTAGCGCAGCCCGGAACGGCTGTTTTTTTGTTGCCCGTTTTCTGATTGTCAATAAAAAATCAGATTCATTTTATCAAGCTGCTTCCGATGCTCGCGGCTGGTAGTCATGATGTAGATGCGGGTTGTGTTGATGCTGCTATGGCCCAGCATGTCCGCCAGCTTAGCTATGTCGTGGTCTATAGAGTAGAATTTCCTGGCGAACAGATGCCGCAGGTTATGAGGAAAAACTTTTTTCGGGTCAACCTGCGCGTCCTCGCAGAGCGCTTTCATCATCCGCCAGATGTTGGAGCGATCCAGCGGCTTGCCTGTGCGCGTGATGAACACGGAGCCCGCCTCCAGACGCTGACGCCGTATATATTTTTTCAGGAGCTTGCAAAGCTTCCCCGGCAGCAGAACCTTTCGATTCTTTCCTTTGCTCGAAATGTAAGCCTCCCCGTTCTCCACCGCCTCCACGGTGATGAATTTAAGCTCGGAGACGCGGATACCCGTGCCGCCGATGGTTTGAATCACGAGAGACAGTTTCTCATTGCCTTTGTTTTTGGCCGCCGCCACCAAGCGCCTATAGTCGTCATACGTCAGTTCCTTCTCCTGAGCGCAGTACGCCTCTCGCTGTATCTTGAGCTGCTTTACCTTCAGATCCGTCCGCTCCAAAAATGTGAACAGGCTGTTCAGCGCGGCCAGCTTGATGTTTACCGTGGCAGGCTTATACGCGGTCTTCAGCTTTTCCTTGTAGCGGATCACCGTCCGTTTCGTTATCTCGGCATGGTCATCCAGCCACATGATAAACTGCTCGATGGTGTGAGCATATTGCGTCCTGGTGGAGAGCGCTTTTTCCTCCGTCGTCAAATGGGCAATGTACCGCTCCACGCTCTTTTTCAGTTCTGTTGTGTTCATAAATAATACCTCCTTGAGATGTGTTTTCCCGTAATTGATACAGGATATCTCAATTATCCCAACCATTCTGTTCTTTTAGCAAGACGGGAGTTCGCCGCTTCGCATGCAGGGCTTTTTTACCGCAAAAAAGCAGTACAGTCTGCACTGTACCGCTTGATATTTAATTTAATTGTATTTTCCGCGTTATTATCCGTGCTTTATCTCATCCCAGACCGCATCCATCTCCTCAAGAGTCATATCCGCAAGCTCTTTTCCGCGATGCTTCGCCGTGCTTTCCATCGCCGCGAACCTCCGAGTGAATTTGTCACACGCCTGCGAAAGCGCAACCTCTCCGCTGACGCCCAGATGCCTGAGTACGTTTACGCATGCGAACAACATATCTCCGCATTCTTCGCGAACGCGCGCCTCGCCCTCGTTTTGCGCCGCCGCAGCTCTGACCTCCTCCGTCTCTTCCAGAACTTTGTCTATAGCTCCTTCGGCTCCGTCCCAATCGAAGCCTACGCTCGCGGCCTTTTTCTGGATTTTTGCCGCACGCATAAGAGCGGTAAGCGTCTCGGGGACTTCCTCCAGAGTCTGAGTCACGCTCGACGCTCCGGACTGCTCGCGTTTTACTTTCTCCCAATTCTTCAGAACTTCGTCCGACGTTTCGCACTTGTCCTCTCCGAAAATGTGAGTATGACGGCGTATCATCTTTTGGCATATACTCGTCGTCACGTCAGAGAGCATAAACTCCTCGTGAGCCTCGGCTATAACCGAGTGGAAAACGACTTGAAGAAGCACGTCTCCCAGCTCGTCGGCCAACGCAAACATGTCCTCCTTTTGAACCGCATCCAGCACTTCATAGCTTTCCTCCAGCAAATATGGCATGAGGCTCTCGTGCGTCTGCTCTCTGTCCCAGGGGCATCCGCCCGGCGCTCTGAGTCTGCGCAGAACCGCCGCCAAATCGGAAAGCGAAAAGTGCTCCTTTTTAAGCAGATCTATTTTATCCAACACTATGCTGCACGTGAAATCCCAGCCGGAATACTTGTATAGCCCATGCACGGTAGTGTTCATCGTTCCGGAAGAGCTGATCACGCAAGCAGGGAAATCCGCCGGATATTCGCCTAACAGCTTTATTATAAGCTCATCTGCAAGATCCGCGTCGCCCACGTCAGTTATAACGAGAGGGTAATCCGTGTCAAAGCTGACTTCACTTCCCGCTGAAAAGACACGCGCTCCTCCCTCTGATACGCCCGCTTTTGAAAGCGAATATTCCGCAAAGCTCACCCCGGGTATTATCTCCGCTCCGCCGTCAAGCTTCGCACACGCCTGAGCCAGCGCATTCTGCCAAACAGAGCCGTAAACCGCGAGTATCCCATCCTCCGCCGATACTTTCTCAGCCGCCGCCTCCGCCAGCTCGTCGAAGTCCTCCGCCTCGTCATAAAGCATATCCAGCGATTGGAATTCCACTCCCTCTTTGCGCAGATATTCAGCCAGCGGAGCTCGTTCCGTCTGCAAAAAGACTTTCTTCCCGCTTTTTAATATATTCAAACCTTGTATAGTAAGCGTATCCGCACTTCCTGTACCTACGCCAAGTATTATCATACTGCCCCTCGCTTTCACTTTTTTTATATTTTTCTTTACTTACTATTTTATTTTTATTATATATCTCTGCACGGCGATATTCGCAAACGCCTTCTCATTTTGGCACGGCGTTATGCCGCCGCATTTTATTTTAAATTCATGTAGCAGAGCCGCGTACGGCTTGTCCCGCTCCTTATTGCGTTCTTTTTCATTAAAATTCGCTTGTGTAATTGTATAAATAAAATTTTCTATTTCATTCTTCTCCAAAATCTGAAAAAGCCAAATGCTTTGGCAGAAAGTTCTATTTTATAACAACTTATATAATAACAAGCAGCATTCAGCATTCAAAGTTGAGTAATGCAGAGTAATTATGAACAAATCTGCCATTACTGTATTTTATTACAAAATTAAATCTCCTGCAAGACAAAAACCTATTATTTCAAAACCGCCCCCGCTCGAATGAAAAGAATAAAATTAACTCTGCTTCAGCATATCTTTTAATCCTCTGCCTGAGATTAATTTGTATACTATTAAATATACAAATACAAAGCACGCTATAGTTATTAACACATGAACTCCGACGTTCATGAGCAGGCCCGAGGCAACGTACGCCGCCAAAGAAGAAACGACGGGCAGCACTATATCTTTTATGCTCAATTGAACACCCGAGAGCTTCACTATATACCGCAAATCCAAAAAAGCAGTAAGCGCAAAGCAGGCCGCTGTGGCCGCCTCCGCTCCGCCGACGCCCAAACGCGGAATGAGCAGCCAGCCTGCGGCTATCTTCACGCCTGCGCCGGCGCAAAGGAACGCCGCCGGCAGCAGCGGACGACCCATGCCCTGCATGACGCCCGTGCATATTTGCAGCAGAGCCAGCAGAATAACCCCGGGCGCGGCTATTCGCATCAGCATAGCTCCCTCCGCGGCGTCAGACTGCGAAAGTGAGTTAAACAAAAAAGATAATATATCTCCTCCCATCAAAAACAGCGCGGCCGCGCATGGCACTGCAAAAAAAAGCCCCAGCTGCAGCGATATTCCCGTCTGACGCGCTATTTTTTCTCTTCGCCGCCCCGCCGCGCTCACCGCGGGCACAAGGCTGGTACACAGCGCCAAAGAGAGTACGGACGGCATCCCCACCACGGGCTGAACATATCCGGTAAGAAGTCCATAGCTGTGCGCGGCGGATACTACGCTCGCTCCGCCCGCCGTCATCAAGTGCATTATCATCGCAGAGTCTATCGCACCGACTATGGGCATGACGCACGCTCCCAGCGTTATGGGCAGGGCAGTCCGCCAAAGGCTGTGCATTGTGCTTTTCATCTCCGCGTTCGGCTTTCCGATCACTTTATTTCGCTTAGATTCATTTAAGTACATTATAAATATTATAATCAAAGCGGCCAGCTCGCTTATGCTCACTCCGAGCAGCGCTCCTGCCGCAGCAATATCCGAGCCGTACGGAGCGAGTTCATATGCTAAGGCGAGAGAAAAGACCAGCTTCGCCGCCTGCTCCACAATTTGGCTCACCGCGGTAGGCGTCATTCTGTGAAGCCCTTGGAAATACCCGCGAAGCGCAGCGATCAACGCAACAAAAAGCAGACTCGGGGATATGGCTGCAAAGCTCCATTTCGCAGACGGCATCATAAGCGAATCTGCTAAAACGCCGCTCAGCGCAAACAGCGCAGCGCCTCCGACAACCCCAACCGCAAACAAAGATATCGACGCAGCGCGCAGGACCTGCCGCGCCCCCGGCATATCGCCTCTGGCGGCGCGCGCCGCCGTCAGCCTCGAAACCGCCGCAGGCATCCCCGCGGAGGAGACGACAAGCAGAAGAGTGTAGACGGGAAACGCCATCTGATATGCAGACATCCCCGCCGTTCCCAAAAGGTTCGCCAGCGGTATTCTGTACAGCACACCTATCACCTTACATATTATTCCCGCTAAAGAAAGCACCACCGCTCCGCGCAGCAATTTATTTTTCATATATTATAATACCCTATCTCCCGAACTTACAATTACATACACAAAAAAGCATTTATCCTCTAACAGCATTTCTATTCAAGAGCGCGCCTTTCAATTCCACCTCCTTCCCGCTATATTCTCTGATATTGCTGTTTTTTGCAAAATTGCAAGACAAAGAAATTCACGTCTTTCAAATGATATATAAAAAAATAATCAAATACAGCAAAAAAATAACTCGAAAGGGCTTTTAAAATGCGCTCTACTGTGATAAAATCTACAGTAAATGTTTTAGCGCGGATTTTATAATACGCAAGAATTGATAGTTAAATATTTCACAACTCTTGCATGGTAAATTTATCTCCGCGTTTTGCAAATATATATTTTAAGGAACAGAAATGAGCTACAAGAGCAAACTCGCGGCGTCGCTCACGCCATACGTCGCAGGAGAGCAGCCCCACGGCAGCCGCATAATAAAACTAAACGCAAACGAAAACGCATACCCGCCGTCTCCTAAAGCGGCGGAGGTCATACGCAATTTCGACGCAAACTCACTGAGGCTGTATCCCAAGGCTGACAGCGACGAACTGAGAGAAGCCGCAGCCGAGGTCAACGGATTGCAGATGGAAAACGTATTCTGCGCCAATGGTTCCGATGAAGCTCTGGCTATAGCGTTTCAAGCCTTTTTCGACAGCGTGCGCTTCTGCGACGTTACGTACAGCTTCTACCCTGTCTGGGCGAAGCTATACGGTCTGGATACTGAAATTGTCCCGCTTAAAGACGATTTTTCTCTGGATGCAGACGCATTCGCCGGAGCAAAGGGCGCGGTCATCGCCAACCCAAACGCTCCGACGGGCATTCTCGAATCGCTCGAAACTATCCGTAAAATCGCAAACAGCATGGACGGCATCCTCATACTCGACGAGGCATACGCCGCTTTCTCCCCTCGCACAGCCGAGACGCTGCTTGCTGAATTGGACAATCTCGTAATAGTGCGCACATTTTCCAAAAGCCACGCTCTCGCCGGGCTTCGCGCTTCGTATGTGCTCTCCAGCGCAGAAAATATAGAAACCATGCGCATGGTTAAGGACAGCTTCAACTCCTTCCCGCTGGATTCGATAGCGCAAAAGGCAGCGGCAGCAGCCTTGAGAGACACGGATTACACAAACGAAACAATAAGCAGAATAGTCTCCACGAGAGAACAAACTGCTATGAAGCTGAAGGAGCTTGGCTTCGACGTACTCCCCAGTAGCACAAATTTCCTCTTCGCCGCTCCGCCTATGGACGCGGGCGAGCTTATGCGCGAGCTGAAAAATCAGGGCATTTACGTAAGATATTTCAACGCGCCGCGCACGCGCAATCATTTGCGCATAACTATCGGCACAGAGGATGAAATGCGCGAATTTATTGATGCGGCCGCGGAGATAATACGTAAGAACAAGTAAAAAACGCAGAGCCGCCTCTGACTTTGTGAAATAATAACCTAAATTGACTATTGAGCTTTTTGAGGTTATAATTGCGATAAAGAGGCTCGTACCTCTGTTTGTTTATACCTAAAGATCATAATGTGCGTTTCGTACGCACATTTAAATATAGAAATAAATCATTAGACCACAAATTTTTAAGGAGGCTATAATGGCTAGAAAACTCACAATCGACGGTAACACCGCCGCCGCTCATGTTGCTTATGCTTTCAGCGACATCGGTGCGATTTACCCGATTACTCCTTCGTCACCCATGGCAGAAGCCTGCGACGAATGGGCTTCTCAAGGCAGAAAAAATATCTTCGGTCAGGTTATGAAGATTCAGGAGATGCAGTCCGAGGCAGGCGCAGCAGGCGCAGTCCACGGCTCTCTCGCAGCAGGCGCTTTCACCGCTACGTTCACGGCGTCTCAGGGTCTTCTCCTCATGATCCCGAACATGTATAAAATCGCCGGCGAGCTGACTCCCTGCGTGTTCCATGTAACAGCAAGAGCTATCGCAGCTCACGCTCTCAACATCTTCGGCGATCAGGCTGACGTAATGGCAACTCGTCAGACAGGCTTCGCTCTGCTCTGCGGCAACTCCGTACAGGAAGTTATGGATATGGCTGCCATAGCGCACCTCTCCACGCTCAAGGCTAAGGTTCCTTTCGTAAACTTCTTCGACGGTTTCCGCACATCTCACGAGATCAGCAAGGTAGATATGCTTGAGTATGACGACCTCGCTTCCATGGTAGATTGGGACGCTGTACGCGAGTTCCGCGAGCGCGCTCTCAACCCTGAGCATCCGCATCAGCAGGGTACTGCTCAGAACGGCGACATATACTTCCAGAACAGAGAAGCAGCTAACAAATATTACGCAGCGACTCCCGAAATCGTACAGGAAGTCATGGATGAATTCGCTAAGAAATTCGGCAGAAAGTACAAGCTGTTCGATTACGTAGGCGCTCCCGATGCCGAGAAGGTCATCGTAATCATGGGCAGCGGCGCGGAGACAGTAGAAGAGACTATCAATCACCTGGCTAAGCAGGGACAGAAGCTCGGCTGCGTAAAGGTTCACCTCTATCGTCCCTTCAGCGCTAAGGCATTCGTAGACGCTATCCCCGAGAGCTGCAAGTACCTCTGCGTACTCGACAGAACTAAGGAAGCGGGCAGCCTCGGCGAGCCTCTGTACGAAGATGTAATAACAGCTCTCTTCGAGCAGGGCAGAATGATAAAGACGACATGCGGCCGCTATGGTCTGGGTTCCAAGGAATTCAACCCCACAATGGTAAATGCAGTTTTCAAAAACATGGATGCTGCAAATCCGAAGAACCACTTCTCAGTAGGTATCAACGACGACGTAACGGGCAACTCTCTCGATCTTTCCGAGAAGGTAGACGCAGCTCCCGAAGGCTGCTTCCGCTGCAAGTTCTTTGGTCTCGGTTCTGACGGTACGGTCGGCGCGAACAAAAACTCCATCAAGATCATCGGCGACCACACAGACATGTACGCTCAGGGTTACTTCCACTACGACTCCAAGAAGTCCGGCGGTATCACAGTTTCTCACCTGCGCTTCGGTAAGACTCCTATTCAGTCTGAGTATCTCATCGACGTTGCAGATTTCGTCGCATGTCACAACCCGTCCTATGTAGTGCGCTATGACGTACTCGAAGGCATAAAAGAAGGCGGCACATTCCTGCTCAACAGCCCCTGGACGCTTGAGGACATGGAAAACCACCTGCCCGCCGCTATGAAACAGGAAATCGCTAAGAAGAAGCTCAAGTTCTACAACATCGACGGCGTTAAGATAGCTCACGAGCAGGGTCTGGGCAACAGAATCAACGCATGCCTCCAGGCAGCTTTCTTCAAGCTCGCAGGCGTTATCCCCGAGGCCGACGCTATCGAATACATGAAGAAAGCGATAGAAAAAACATACGGCAAAAAGGGAAAAGAAATCGTCGAAATGAACTGCAAGGCTATCGACGCTTCTATCGACGCTATAGAAGAAATCAAATACCCTGCATCTTGGGCTGAGGCTACAGAAGGCGCGGCTATGATCGAGACTTCCGACGACGAATACTTCAAAGCGTTTATCCAGCCTATCACAATGCTCAAGGGCGACAGCCTCCCCGTATCCGCATTCGACCCGAAGGGCTTCGTCCCCACAGGTACGACAAAGTTCGAGAAGCGCGGCATCGCAGTTGAAGTTCCGCAGTGGATTCCCGAAAACTGCATTATGTGCAACCAGTGTTCTTTCATCTGCCCGCACGCTTGCATCCGTCCCTTCCTCGCTACAGACGAGCAGCTCAAGGACGCTCCCGAGTCTTACGTTGTCAAGGACGCAAAGCTCAAGGGTACAGAGTACAAATACAGAATGCAGCTCTCTCCGCTTGACTGCACAGGCTGCGGCAACTGCGCTAACATCTGCCCGGCTAAAAACAAGGCTCTGGTCATGAAGCCTCTCGAAGAAGTCAAGGACGATATCGCTAACTGGGAATTCGGCGTTAAGCTGCCCATCGCTAAGGATGTTGCAGACGCTAAGAACGTCAAGTCCTCTCAGTTCCTCCAGCCCTTGTTCGAGTTCTCCGGCGCATGCGCAGGCTGCGGCGAGACTCCTTACATCAAGCTGGCGTCTCAGCTCTTCGGCGAACGCATGATGATTGCAAACGCTACCGGCTGCACATCTATCTACGGCGGTTCCGCTCCGACATGCCCCTACTCTCAGAACGAAGAGGGCCACGGTCCCGCTTGGGCTAACTCTCTGTTCGAGGACAATGCAGAGTTCGGCTTCGGCATGAACATAGCGCTCTCTCAGCGCCGCGCAGCTCTCAAGGACAACATCGAGGCGGCTATGGACGCAGCTCCGGCCGAGCTGAAGGCTGCTTTTGAAAAGTGGGTGGCTAACTCCGACGATGCTGACGTAACTAAGGAATGCAAGGCTGAGATCATGGCTGCTCTGCCCGCGGCTATCGCTGCTGCATCCGGCGAGCAGAAAGCTCTCCTCGAGAAGATCAACGCCGATTCCGACCTCATCATCAAGAAGTCGCTCTGGATCATCGGCGGCGACGGCTGGGCTTATGACATCGGTTACGGCGGTCTCGACCACGTCATCGCTCAGGGCGAAGATGTAAATATTCTCGTACTCGATACGGAAGTTTACTCCAACACAGGCGGTCAGGCTTCCAAGGCTACGCCCACAGGCTCTGTAGCTAAGTTCGCCGCAGCCGGCAAGCGCGTTAAGAAGAAAGACCTCGGCGCTATCGCTATGCAGTACGGATATGTATATGTAGCATCCTGCGCAATGGGCGCAGATCACAGCCAGGTACTCAAGGCTATGAAGGAAGCAGAGGCTTATAAGGGACCGTCCCTCATAATCTGCTACGCTCCCTGCATCAACCACGGTATCAACATGAGCCAGTCTCAGAACGAGCAGAAGAAGGCCGTTGAGGCAGGCTACTGGCCGCTGTACCGCTACAATCCGGACCTCAAGGAAGAGGGCAAGAACCCCTTCATCCTCGACTCTAAGGCTCCGAGCGCGGACTACATCGACTTCATCCTCGGCGAAACTCGTTACAGAACTCTCAAGCAGCTCTTCCCCGAGACGGCTGAAAAGCTCTTTGACAAGGCTGCCAAGGAAGCGACGGAGCGTTACGATCATTACGCTTCTCTCGCAGGCAAAGAATAATATAAATAACACCACGGCTAACATTAAGGAGGCAGGACAACCTGCCTCCTTTTTTCGTGCATAAAATTAAACTCTGTTGTATTCCGCAGACATATCGCCGGATACACCCTCAGCGAGCGTATTTCATCTCAAATTCCAGCAAGACTTTGCGCAAGCCTTCGTCCAGCTTCTCCAGCGCAGCCTTCCGAAGGCCGCTCGGCACGCCGTAAAAAGCCTCGGCTATTCCGCCGGCTATCGCCGCCAAAGTATCGCTGTCCCCTCCCAGAGAGACAGCCGTGCGCACCGCGTCCTCAAAATTCTCCGATTCCAGAAACGCCTCTATCGCCTGCGGCACTGTGCCCCCGCAGCTTACGTCAAATGTATAGCTCTCCCGTATCTCATCTATAGTAAAATCCAAAGCATAATAGTTTCGATGTATATATTCTCTGAGCTCCGTCTTTGAGCAGCCGGAAAGAGCCAGGTATCCCGCAGCGGCGACAGCCTCCGCCCCTTTTATCGCCTCGGGGTGATTGTGCGTCGTTGCCGTGACCTCGCGCGAGAGCAGCTTGACGTCATCTATACTTTCTGCGGCATATGCGCATGCGCTGACGCGCATTGCCGCGCCGTTTCCATAGCTGTTATACGGCTGCACGCTCTCTGAGAAAAGCCACTTATAGAACCTGGCGCCGTACCCGCAGTCTTTATATTGTCTTCCTATGGACTTCATCGCTGCTGCAGCGCAGGCCGCCAATTTGCTCCTGTCTCCTTCGCAGTCGAGCAAAGCTTTGCCTATTGCAATCGTCATAACGCTGTCGTCCGTAAATCTGCTCTTTTCGTGAAAAAGTACAAAATCCTTGCTCTTATGATTATTAAATTCAAAGCGCGATCCCGCTATGTCTCCTATTATCGTCCCTATCATTCATATCTCCCTCGTTTTTAGATTTTCGTTTTTTCCGTAAGGCATTTGAAATACCTCGCCGCCTCAGCTCAAAGACAAAACCTCCCTCGGCCGAGAGAGGTTTTTTATCGTCAATATTCGCACTATATTTCCGCTTTTTTGGCATTATGCCTGTGCAGATGAATCTGCCTGTTCCACGTCTTAGGGTTGAAAAGAACAAGTATCGGGAATAGCTCCAGCCTGCCCGCGAGCATATCAAAGCAAAATACATATTTAGACACATCGGAATACTCACTGAAATTCCCCATAGGACCTACCATGTTGAGACCGGGACCTATGTTGTTCAGCGTCGCCGCAACCGCGGTGAAATTCGTAGTCATATCGAAATTATCCCACGATACGATTAACACTGAAAATGAAAATAAAACTATGTACGCCATTATGAACATATTTACAGACCGAAGCGTAGGCTCATCTATTATATGCCCGTCCATATGCACTTTTTTCATCGTGCGCGGATGGAGAATTCTGGATATTTCTCCAAACATAGATTTTACCATAATGACTATACGAGATACTTTTATTCCTCCGCCCGTGCTCCCGGCGCACGCGCCGATGAACATCAGAAGCACAAGAATTTGCTTAGAAAACTCCGGAAACAAATTGAAGTCCGTCGTGCTGTATCCTGTAGTAGTGATTATTGACCCTACCTGAAAGAGAGAGTGCCTGAACGTCTCTTCCAATGTCACAAACATATCCCGCGTGTTGAAGGTTATTGCTATCACGGCGGCCGCTATTATAGCATAGTACCACAGCGCCTCTTCGTATTTCAACGCCGCGCGCAGATGCCTGCGCACTATCAGAAAATACACGTTGAAATTCACTCCGAATAATATAATGAATATCGCGACAATATACTGCGACGCCGGAGCGTAATCCGCCAGTCCTGAATTGCGCACGGCAAAGCCGCCCGTGCCTGCGCTGCCAAAAGACAGCGTGAGCGCGTCGAAAAGCTCCATTCCGCTTATGAGCAGCAGTATTATCTCTACCACGGTCATAACCGTGTATATTACATAAAGTATTATCGCTGTATTTTTTATTTTAGGAACTATTTTCCCCACCTGCGGCCCCGGGCTCTCGGCGCGCATCAGGTGCATAGTCGAGCCGCCTGTTATCGGCAAAACGGAAAGCACGAATACCAGTATTCCCATGCCTCCTACCCAATGCGAAAAGCTGCGCCAAAAGAGAGAGCAGCGGGAGAGAGCTTCCACATCTTTAAGTATCGTCGAGCCTGTTGTCGTAAAACCCGACACCATTTCAAAAAACGCATCCGCAAAGCGAGGTATATCTCCGTTTATCATAAACGGTATGCACCCGAACACATTGATCGCCACCCAAACAAGCGCAACAGACACGAAGCCCTCTTTGGAATAAAAAACCTGATTTTTCGGTCTTTTTATCGTCGCCAAATAGCCTATTATGAACAGCGCCGCCGCGCAGATAAAAAACGCCTCCGCCTCTTGTTCTCCATATCCCAGCCCTACGAAAGCGGGCACGAGCATGAGCAGCCCTTCCGCCTTGAGCGCATACGCTACAATGTAAAAAATAACAGAAAAATTCATAGGCTATTTAAATATATCGTTAAAATCCGTGAGCTTTTTCTGGCTCGTCACTACCACGACGTGATCTCCCGCCTGTATCGTGTCGTCGCCGTTGGGCAGGATAACGCGCTTGCCTCTGTTTATTCCGCAGATTATCAGATTTTCTTTCAAATTCATCTGCTTTATAGGCACTCCTATCATCGGAGAGTCAGAGCCTATTTTAAACTCGAGAGCTTCTATTTTGTCGTCTACGAGATTGTACAGCGTCTCCACGTTGTTGCCCATTGCATTTTGTTTTGCGCGCACATATTGCATAATATGCTCGGTAGTTATGTTCTGCGGATATATAATGCTGTCCAGATTGAGCCTCTCTATCAGATCGTTAAATATCACGCGGTTGACCTTCGTAACCACCTTCGCATCCGAGACCTCTTTGGCGTACAGCGACAATATTGCATTTTCTTCGTCAAGCCCGGTCAACGCTACGAAAGCGTCGGTATTCGTCAGACCTTCCTCCAGCAGCAGATTTTTATCCGATGCATTGCCGTGTATTATCAGAGCGTCGGGCAGACGCTCCGCAAGATCCTCGCATCTAAGCTCGTCCCGCTCTATTATTTTTACCGCAATTTTATTGTCAAGCAGCTGACGCGCGAGATAGAATCCCATCGTTCCGCCGCCTACTATCATCGCGTCTTTTACGCTGTGAGTGTCTATATTCACACGCTTAAAGAACTTCTGCGCATCCTTAGGTCTTATTATAACAGTCGCTTTGTCACCGGAATGCAGCTCAAAGTTCCCTGACGGTATATAATACTTCCCTCCGCGTTCTACATTGCAGAACAGCACCTCGCTCATGAGCTTCGTCCTGACATATATCAGATCTCTGCCATTAAGCAGAGAGGTCGGCGGAATTTTGAAAGTTATCATATCCAATCTGCCTTTGGCGAAGGAGTTGACCTCCACCGCAGACGGGAACCGCAGCAGCCTGGAGATTTCTCTGGCTGCTGCAAACTCCGGATTGACAACCATAGAAAGACCGATCTGCTCCTTAATAAACTGCGTCTCGTTCAGATAGAGCGGATTCCTTATTCTAGCTATCGTAGAGCAGTGTCCCGCTTTTTTCCCAAACAGACAGCACAGCAGATTGTATTCGTCAGAGCCTGTCACTGCGATTAGCAGATCAGCGTCGCTCAGCCCCGCGATAGACAGCGAGGAGTAGCTCATGCCGTTTCCGATTATACCCAACACATCGTTGTCGCTGCAAGCCGCCGAAAGCTTGTTCGCGTTGTTGTCAAGTATAGTTATGTCATGACCTTCTTCCGTTAAAGTCCGAGCCAGTCTTATTCCGGCTTTTCCGGCTCCTACAATGATGATTTTCATATCATTTTTCCTATCATGTTTTTGTATGATTTTATACGACATGGGCGCTCGGACGAGGTCTCTCGCTCTGCTCTCATGTTTTATACACTTAGATCCCAGCAATATAATTATTATAACTGACACATTCTCTTTCCGCAAGATATATAAATATTAAATAAATTTGTTGATAATATTATATGGCTTCTGTCCTGTTTTTTCTGCAAATTAAAACACCCCGCGGAGTTCATCCGCGGGGATAAATGTGAGTCAGGCCATAAGCCGAGTTCTGTCTAAGGGCAATCATCTATCTTGGCCTGCCGTCGCCGGCAGGCTCGCGCGATTACATGGAGCTTAGCGAGCAGCTATTAAATGCTCCCATACCAATCTTGCACCGGACGGGGTTTACAGGGCGCGCAAGTCGCCAAGCGCGCCGGTGAGCTCTTGCCTCGCCTTTCCACCCTTACCGCTGACGCGGCGGTATATTTCTGTTGCACTTTCCTTGGAGTCGCCTCCACCGGGCGTTATCCGGCGTCCTGCTCTATGGTGCTCGGACTTTCCTCACTGCGGACGCAGTGCGATTGCCTGTCCTGCTCACATAATTATCACATTTTTATTAAACTTCCTGTTCCTGAGCCTCTGCTTTGGTCTCAGGCTCTGCTTTTTTGTCCGTCTTTTTTGCTCTTGTCTTTTTTTTAAGCTGCGGTTCTTCCTTGTCCTCCTCCAGCATTATCAAAATTCTGCCGCAGTTTTCACAATGAACGAGCTTTTTCCCCGCTTCTATCTGACTCTCTATGCCGGAAGGGAGCTGCATTCTGCATCCTCCGCATCTCCCGCCTTTGCAATGCGCTACGGGATTGGCTCTGTATCCTTTCACTTTTTTATAATCCGCCAGCGCTTCGGGCGCGAGCTTTCGCTCCAGCTCGTTTTTAACATTCTCGAAATCCTCGAGAGCTTCGGTCTTTCCGCTCGTCTCCTGCTTATATTTTTCTCTCAGCTCGTCATACTGCTTCTTAGCGGGAACCATCTGAGAGAAAAGCTTTTGCAGCTCCTGATTTGCACGCGATACTTTGCTGTCCAGCTTCAGCATTTGATTTTTCAGCTCGGCGCTGCTCTGCGCGATTCGCTCTATATCTTTTAGAGTTTTTTCGACCTCTGTTTTATTCAGATCGTCCGGCGGGCATTCGGAATAATAGCTCATATCCACCCGCAATTCGTCAAGCTGATAGTTGTATTCTTTTGCTCTGGCATAAAACTCAGAAGCCTTACTCTGTCTCACTTTTATCGCAGCTTCCATCTCGGCCAGACTCTTCTGCCCTTTCGTGAGCAGAGCCTGAAGCTTGGCGAGCTGCCGCCTGGTAGGCGTGTCCTTGACTCGTTTCTTCTCTGCATCCAGAGCCAAATCAGCCTCTTGGTAATCCCACAACGCCTTCATATTATCCAAAGCGTTCTCCTTTCCGCGCGGTTCTATCCTACGCCGCGCACCATCAGTCGTCAGACCTCATCGTATGGTCTTACGCCTTTCTCCGACGCAAAAAGCGTCAAGTTATATTGTAACATATCCGACTTTTGCTGTAAACCCTTTATCATTCCTTCGACAAAACACGATTCTGTTTCAAAATGACCCGCCTCGATGAGCAGCACGCCTGCCGCCGCCGCGTCTATAAAGTGATTGTATTTAGCTTCTCCTGTTATGAGAGCCTGACAGCCCATTTTCGCCGCCAGCCACGAGAACTCACCGCCCGCGCCGCCTATCTGCGCGACTTTGAGCGCCTTGCCCGACATCTTCTCTTCCGGCAGTCTGCATATGCGCACAATTCCGCCTGTCCGCGATTTGACGTCCTCCGCCAGCTCGCGCAGCGTCATCTCACGCTCCGGTCTGCCTATCACGCCCAGTCCTATTTTTTTCACCGGCATGACCAAAGGATATACCTGGATTGACGGTTCTTCGTAACAATGCGCCGCCCGCGCCGCGCCTGCCACAGCCGCCGCCTTCTCCATAGGGCATACCATCTCTATCCTCATCTCGCGCACCGTCTCATGCGCTCCGATTTCGCCTATATACGGCTGCGCTCCTGCCTCCGGTGTAAATTCTCCCATTCCATAAGTGGTGAAAGCCGCTCCGGAATAATTTCCGAGGCTTCCCGCGCCCGCCTCTGCCATCGCGTGTTTTACTTCATCCTCACAATCCTGAGGCGCAAAAACAACCACCTGAGCCATTTTTTCCTCCAGCTCACGTTCCTCCGCGAATACCTCAGTATCCACAAGCCCCAGCTTTTCCGCAAGAAGATCGTTTATGCCGCCCGGAGCGCAATCGAAGGAGGTATGCGCCGAGTACACATTTATGCCATTGCGCACAGCGTCCACTATCAGCCCTGTTACGACATGGTTCTTCTCCAAATTTTTGACTTGACGGAACAGAACGGGGTGATGCGCAAGTATTGTATCGCAGCCCTTTTCCTTAGCTTCTCTCAGAGTATCCTTTGTCATATCCAGACAAACCAAAACCTTGCTCACTTCGTCGTGAACGTGAGCCTGGACTCCGCTGTTGTCCCATTCGTAAGCGTATTTCAGCGGAGCGAGCTGCTCCACTATCTCCGTAAACTGTGCGAAAGTTATCATTTCCGTCTCCTTTCATCTATATATGATATACTTGAATATTAAATGTCTTAATAAATATCCCCGCCGAGCGCAAACACAATGCACGCCAGCAAAGACAGCGCCGCCATGACAGCGCACAGCATCACAAAAGCCCGCCTGCTCCTGAAGCTTTCCGCCAGCTCGAAGTATATCGGATATATCGGCAGCATATACCTCGGCGCGCTGAGCAGCCACGTCACCGACACGCTCATATAAAACATCGGCAGAGCATACGCGGTGTATATAGTCGTATTCTTTCTCCGTACATATCTTATCAGCAGCACCAGCACGCCGAATATCGCGACAAGCTCCGGTATAAACAGCTCCGGAGCCTCAGCCGAACGATTTATCGCGCATTCCATCAGCGTCTTGAGCGTCCTTCCTATGAAGCACATACCCTGCGACCAGTGCTCCCTTTGCGCCGTAAGAAAATACAGCGGATCGGAAAATACAATATAATTTATAAAAAGATATATAAGCGTTCCTGCCGGTATGAAGAATATCGGCCAGCCTCGCCCAAACAGCTTCTTTATAAACTCTCCCGCGCTCTTCACGGGGAGTATCTTTCTCACCACCGCCGCCGCGTAAGGAAATACCAGCATAACGCCTACGCTCCTCGTCAGCGCGCAAAAAAGTCCGAGCACGCCCGCAACGATAAACTTCTCCCCGCGCAGATAATACAAAAACGCGGCGGTCAGCGCAAGAAACAGCCCTTCTGTATATGGTATCGTACAGTAATAAGACATAGGATACAGCAGCAGAAGCAGCTGAACACGCTTTGCCGTTTTCTGTCCGTATTCGCGCTCGGCCAGCTTGTAAAGATAAAAAAGCGCAAACGCAAAAAACAGCATAGAGAGTACGCTGCCCGTCGTGAAATACTCGCCCGTCAGCACGGACGCGAGCGAAAGCAGCGCAGGATAAAGCGGAAAAAACGCTATAAACACATTGTTTTCGCCCGTCGAAACATAGCCGTCTTTGGCGATATCCAGATAGTGCGGAGCGTCCCATCTATTCCATATCAGCGCGCCTTCGCCGAAAAATTCTCCCGTCAGTATTCCCGTGATTATCACAAGCACAGCTTTCAACGCCAAAACGAGCAGCGCACTGCGCAAAAAGACGCGGACGCTGCTCTCCTGCGCCGCCGCTTCCAGCTCCGGCTTAGGCGATTTATAATATTGCACTCCCCTGCGCACGGCAAAGTACAAACACACCGCCAGAAGCGCCGTCCCTACTATCGCGGCAGCATATCCCCAATAGTTATAGTACTGCATATTTTATTCTAAAAAATCACGCAGCTTTTTGCTTCTGCTCGGATGACGAAGCTTGCGCAGAGCTTTAGCTTCTATCTGACGTATTCTCTCTCTCGTTACGTTAAACTCACGCCCGACTTCCTCAAGAGTGCGCGCGCGGCCGTCCTCCAGTCCGAACCTAAGCTTCAGGACTTTTTCCTCGCGCCATGTGAGAGTATCCAGCACATCCATAAGCTGCTCCTTGAGCAGAGTAAAAGCCGCCGCCTCCGCTGGAGCAGGCGCGTCGTCGTCCGGGATGAAATCGCCCAGATGGCTGTCCTCCTCCTCGCCTATGGGAGTCTCCAGAGACACGGGCTCCTGCGCTATCTTGAGTATCTCGCGCACCTTCTCCACGGGCATATCCATTGCCTTTGCCAGCTCGTCCGGCTGCGGATCGCGGCCGAGCTGCTGAAGAAGCTGACGAGAAACTCTAATCAGCTTGTTTATCGTTTCGACCATGTGGACGGGGATGCGGATAGTTCTCGCCTGATCCGCTATGGCGCGCGTTATCGCCTGGCGTATCCACCATGTAGCGTATGTAGAGAACTTATACCCTCTGCGATAGTCGAACTTTTCTACAGCTTTTATAAGACCGAGGTTGCCCTCCTGTATCAAATCGAGAAACAGCATGCCTCTGCCTACATATCTTTTCGCAATGCTGACCACCAGACGCAGATTCGCCTCCGCAAGCTCGCTCTTCGCGGCCTCGTCGCCTTCCGCCATGCGCATAGCCAGCTCTCTCTCCTTCTCCGGAGTGAGCAGCGGCACCTTGCCTATCTCCTTGAGATACATGCGCACCGGATCGTCAATGCTGACGGAATCCAACCCTGATTCGAGATCCTCCGTCTCCGCCGCTTTTGCGAGTTCATTGAGCGCGGCCGTATCGTCCAGCACGTCCACCCCGGCGTTGTCCAAAGCTTCATAGAGCCTCTCGAGCTGTTCCGGCTCCAGATGTACGTCGTCCAGAATATCAGCTATTTCTTTATATGTGAGCACGCCCTTCTGCTTGCCCGCTTCTACGACTTTCAGAACGTTTTCTTCTTTATGGGATTTTTTCCTCTCCGGATTTTTTACTGCTTCTGTATTCTTCAGCTTGTCTTCCAAAATAGCACCTCTCTATCCTTCTTAGTGGGGCTGTCCATATATATCTATAATAAATATTTCGCCGCCCGTCGGCATTTTTCCTTTGGTCAGCGCCTGAGCCTTTCAATTCTTTGCCGTTTTATGTCTTTAATTTTGTCATCTATGGGTTTTAATTCCAGCATAAGCCGCGCCCATTCTTCTTTATTTTCTTCTTTATCAATTTTCTGCAATATATTGCGCTTCTGACGTTCCAGCGCGTCTATGCGCAGCTTCATCAGCAGAGAAAACGCAAAATCCTCGAGATCGCTGCGTGTGCTTACTCTCGCGAGCTTATGCTTCAGCTCGTCCTCTTCTGCGAGCATGTTTATTATTTCGCCATTTGTCGGCGTTTTCCCTTTTTTTATTTGCCGTAAAATCTCAGAAAATACATTCCGCTGCTTCTCCTGCGTGAAATCACTTTCCAATATGCCGAGCTTTTCCGCAAGCTCCGGTCTCTCTATGACAGCCGAAAGGAGCTTTGTTTCATCGTCTACAGCTGAACCATTGTCTTTCAATTTTACCACGTTGAGCAAGGAATTATTCCCATCGCCGCGGTTCGCCTGAGCCGAGAGCGTCTGCGCGCTTATTCCGGTCTCTCGTGCGACTCTGGCGTAATACCTATCTTTTTCTATCTCGTTGTCCAATTTGCCTATTATTTCGCACGCCTTTGTGGAATATCGAACTCTATCCTGCTCTATCTGCATGTTAAAGTCCTCTTTCAGCGTGCGCAATCTCAGCTCTGTCGGAGTTATGCCTTCCCGAACGCGCCGCTGCAGGGCGTCCAGTCCATATTTCCTGACGTATTCGTCCGGGTCCATTCCGTCCTCCAGCAGCACCACTTTCACCTCCAGCCGCTCCTTTTCCAATATCGAACAGACCTTTTGCGCCGCGGTTATCCCCGCTCTGTCAGAATCGAGCATTACCGCTACGGACGACGCATATCTCTTCAGCAGGCGGGCCTGACCGCTCGTGAACGCCGTCCCCAAAGCCGCAACGGCCGTGTCGTACCCTGCCGCCGCTATTGATACTACGTCCATATAGCCTTCTACCAGCGTTATTTCGCTAAGCCCCTGTCTTTTCTTTACCATATTCAAAGCGTAAAGATTCTCTCGCTTGTTGAATATGAGCGTTTCCGGAGAATTTAGGTATTTCGGTTCTCCGTCTCCCAAAACTCTGCCGCCGAACGCTACCACATTCCCGCGCACGTCTTGCACGGGAAACAACACCCTGCCGCGGAAAACATCGTAAGCATGATTGTTCTTCTGACGCACCAGGCCCGCGTCCGCCAGCTCTTTTACGGAATATCCCTTGACCGTCAGCGCTTTTACAGCCGTGTCGTACCTGTCCGGAGCATAGCCCAATCCGAATTTAGCCGCGCTTTGCAGCACGCCGCGATTCGCCAGATACCTTCTGGCAGGTTCGCCCTCCGGCGAGCGCAGTATCTCGTGATACATCAGCGCCGCAGAGCGCATCAGCTCGTGCAGTCTCTTTTTATATTCTCTGCGCCTTTTCTCCCGCTCCTGATCCTGAGCGGAAAACTTAGTCTGCGGCAGCTCCATGCCGGCGCGCTCCGCCAGACGCTCCACCGCCTCCACGTACGTAAGCTTTTCGTACTCCATCATGAAGTTTATTACGCCGCCGCCTTTTTTGCACGAAAAGCAGTAGTACATCTGCTTGGCGGGCTGAACAGAGAAGGAAGCGTTGCGTTCGGAATGCCACGGGCATTTAGACCAATAGCGCATACCCTGTCTTTTGAGCGGAATATACTGAGATATCACGTCTACTATATCGTTTTTCTCTATCAGCTCTGCCAGCCATTCTTCAGGAAATCTCGCCATGTCAGCTCCCGCTTCTCTCCTTTCCGCAATGTAAAGTTTAGAACTTTACGTTTTCGCAGTTTTTTTAGTTTTGTCAAGGTTTACACCTTTATATTTCCCGGCTTATTTCAGACCTTAGTCCAACTGTGCGGGATATAATGAGCTTCAAATATTCCCACGGCGTATTTGTCAGTCATTCCGGCAATATAATCGCATATGCACTGATCCAGCCCGTCCTCCTCGCGGCGCAGCAGATATATTCGCGGTATCTCCTCCGGCGACTGTCTGAAAAGCTCGAAAAGCAGCTCTATTATATGTATGACCTTCGCCTCCTCCGCCTTTTTGTCCGGATTGGTAAGATAAACTCTGTCAAACATAAAGCGGCGCAATCCTATCGTTGCCTCGTCGCATTCGTCGGACATTTTTATATACGGCTTGTCCACGCTCGTGCGCACTATATCTCTTATCATGGAATTTATCCTGTCGCCGTGCGACCTCCCCAAGACATCCGTCGCTCTTTTAGGAAGATCCTCCTCGCTTATTATTCCGGCTCTGATAGAATCGTCTATATCGTGATTTATATAAGCTATTCTGTCAGAGTAATTCACCACCATGCCTTCCAGAGTGCAGGGCTTCATTCCGAGCTTATGCTTTAATATTCCATCGCGCACCTCGTAAGTCAGATTCAGCCCTCTGCCGTCCTTTTCCAAAAAGCGCACCACGCGCAGAGACTGCTCATTGTGCTCGAAATGCCCTGTTATCTGAGCCAAAGCCCTCTCCCCGGCATGGCCGAAAGGCGTATGACCAAGATCATGCCCCAGCGCTATCGCCTCTGTTAAATCTTCATTTAAATTCAGCGCTCTCGCTATCGTCCGCGCTATTTGAGCCACCTCCATGGTGTGAGTGAGCCGCGTTCGATAATGGCTCCCTCTCGGATTTATGAACACCTGCGTCTTGTCCTTCATCCTGCGGAAGGCTTTGGAGTGTACTATTCTGTCTCTGTCGCGCATATAGTCTGTTCTGATGGGGCATTCATCCATCGGGCGCTCTCTGCCCTTCGTATCCTTGCAATGCATCGCAAAGCGGCTGAGATTTTCCTCTTCGCTGGCGTAAAGTCTTTCTCTTATGTTCACGATACTCCGCCTCCCTTCTGTAGATTTCTACTTATATATTTCTACACCGGCGTCCTTTTTTCCTTTATACGCGCTTTTATTCTGCAATTCAATATTCAAAAAGTACGGAACAATTTTCATCGGAGAAATTAAAATGAAGAAATTGCTGCACATAACGCTGTTAATACTGCTCGCAGTGTTCTTATTCTGCGCGCCCGCGGCGATCGCTCACGGCGTACACATGAATATATACACCCTTCGCAGCGACATCAAGACAGCCAAATATCAAGGTACAATAGAGATATGGCACGTAGTCAGCTTTAAAACTCACGGTTCCAGCGGAGTCGGCTATCTCAAAACGCGCGCCGCTTCGTTTGAAAAATCCAATTCTTATGTATACATATCAGTGAAAGGCATGACGCCGCAGGAAGCCCTGGAACGTGCGGCAAACGGCGAGCTTCCGGACATAATCTCCTCCCCTCAGCTCTTTGAGCTGCCTGGCGCATCGCTGCGTTCTTTGACCCTGCCGACTAAAAAGCTGCCGGAAAAGTTCGCGTCCGACAGCTTCCGTCTGCCCTATATGTACGACGAATACGTGCTTTGCTGCAATGAAGCTATTTTTAACCAGCTCGGCGTAAGCCTCCCGCTCGGTGAAGAAATGGACGAGGATACACTTCTTAAAGTGATGCACGAGGCCTCGGCAAACGATCTGACCCCTCTCACCCTCACGTCCGTGCAGTTTTTAACGCCTCTCTCCGCACTCTCCGCCGCGCAATTCCCCAAAGAGGAATACTCGCTTTACGCAGAGGAACAGCTTCCCTCCCTCTCGGAATACTCCATTCCTGTCGATTCCGGAGAATTTGCAGCTCAAACCGCCGCTATGTTCATCTGCACCCGCTGCGAGCTGAATAATCTGCTGGAAAGTAAGCAGGGCGCCTCGCTCAGCGTTAGAGAATACGCCCTTTCAGATTTCACAGACGCCGTTCAGTGCGTATCCGTGCTCTCTAAAGGCGACAGCAAAAAAGAAGATATGTGCGAAAGCTTCGCGCTCAGTCTTTTGTCAAATCGCGCTCAATCAGGGCTGGATGAGCTGGGAATGATGCGCGTAATACCTGAAAAATAAAAAACGCTTCTATTTTAATTTGTTCTTTTTTCTGATATAATAGCTTTTAAGGCAGATATTTATAAAAATGCGGCGCGATTTCCCGCAGCTGCATATACTATATAAAACTATTTCTACGAATGTGAAAGGATGATGACCATGAGATATGAAGGCAGAGTATTCAGACCGCCGAGCGAGGCGTATAGCCTTATAGTTCAGTCCACTATAGGATGCAGTCACAACAAATGTACTTTCTGCGATATGTATAAAGAGAAGAAATTCCGCGTGCGTCCTTTGCACGAGGTTTTGGAGGACTTCGACCTGGCTCGCAGAGCATACCGCCACATCGACAGAATATTCCTCGCAGACGGCGACGCGCTCGTGCGCAAAAGCTCAGATTGGATTAAGATTCTCGAACATATTAAGCGCGTCATACCAGAATGCGAGCGCGTAACGAGCTACGCATCTCCCAAAAGCATACTTGCCAAAACTCCCTCCGAGCTGGAGACGCTGCATAAGCTCGGGCTGGAGATGGTATACATGGGCGTAGAATCGGGCAGCGACACGATTCTCACCAAAATCAACAAAGGCGAAACTCGGGACGAAATAATCCGAGCGGGTAAAATGATAATGGATTCCGGCATAAAGCTCTCCGTGACCGCTATCTCCGGACTCGGCGGCACGGATATGTGGGAGGAGCACGCCGTAGAAACGGGCAAGGCGTTCAGCGAGATTAAACCGCATTATATCGGACTGCTCACTTTAATGTTCGAAGGCGACACGCCGCTCTACCGCGATATGCGCGCAGGCAAATTCAAGCCTCTGACCGCAATCCAGGTCGCAGAGGAGACATTGGTAATGCTAAAAAATATGGACTGCGAAGGAAGCGTATTCCGCGCTAACCATGCGTCCAACTACATCAACCTGCGCGGCACTCTCAATCAGGACCGCGACGCAATGATAAACAAGCTGGAAAAAGCTCTCGAAGGCAAAGTTCGTTTCAAGAACGAAGCTTTCCGCGCGCTGTAGGCTATTGCTTTTACAGACGTATGAGGCTATAATTTAACTACCAGAGATTAAATTTTACGGAGGCACAAAATGGAACTGTTTGAAGCTATCGGCGCGAGAAGAAGCATCCGCGCGTACACAGACGAAGCCGTACCCGAAGAGAAAATAATGCAAATCCTCGAAGCGGGCAGACTGGCACCCTCTTGGAAAAACTGGCAGTGCTGGAAATTCATACTCGTTTCCGACAAAGAGCTGCGCCTAAAGCTCGGCGAAGCGGTGAACAACAACCCCAACGCTCTCACATACCAAAACGCGCCCTACTTCATCGTCGTCTGCGGAGATCCCGAGCAGAGCGGCAAAGAGGACGGCAAGGAGTACTACATGACGGACTGCGGCATCACGCTCGACCACATGACCCTTGCGGCTACGGCGCTCGGGCTCGGCACATGCTGGATAGGCCTTTTTGAAGAGGCTCCCGTAAAAGAGCTCCTCGGCATACCAGAGAATATCAAGGTCGTAGCGCTCACTCCCGTAGGCGTCCCCGCGAAAAACCCGAAGCCTCGTCCGCGCAAGGATCTTTCGGAAATGCTCTATAAAAACAAATGGGGCGAATAAATCCGCATTCTGCCGCCGCTGCAAAGCGGCGGTTTTTGCCTATTGACTTTTTTATCTGTTTCATATATACTTACTTAAAACATATAGAAAATGTCATAGCTTGACGCAAATTAGCAACGCAGTCTTTCAATAAGGGGCATCGCTCCGTCATTCGACAAGTGAACGACGTGCAAATCCTCTTAGGACTTCAGCAGCATATTGCACCGCCGCTGAAGGCTTAGACGGAACCCGCCGCCTATAATCTGTTCACGGCTATAATTGATATTATCGACTTCATGCGGAAGCTTTTTTCGCCTGAAATCGACATATAATTTTTTACCATATAGGAGGACTCACAATGAATGCACCCGGAAAAAGCATGATAAAGGTTGTAAGTATATTGATGCTAATTTTTTCTTCAATATCACTTATCGTTCTGTTTGTCTCACTGATCGGATCTGCTTATATCGCAGCGTATCATCTCGGAGTCGGCGTAATTCTGATATTCGCACTCATAATATCATTTGCATCAGTTATATTTGAATTTATCGCCGCGATACTGGGTTTGAAACACTGCGGCAGGCCGGAAAAGGCCAATTCGCTTTTCGGCATCGGCGTCACGCTCATAATTATCGCAGCCGTCAGCATACTTTTCAACATTATCTCCGACAATTTTTCCGTACTCAACTTAGTCTCGCTCGTGCTTCCGATACTTTACACCGTAGGCGCAAGCCAGAACAAGAACGCAGCCAACATCAACATTTAATCCCCTTAATATCTTTCGCAGCGCTGATAACTCGGCGCTGCTTTTTTTGCAATTAAAAAGCGCAGAACTGTTTTTTATTCCACGCTTATTTGTTCTCGATGTAATTTACAGTTCCGTTTTCAACCAAAAACGTCCGAGCCCCTCCGCCGCAGAAGCTCCCCGTCTGCGTTATAAAGCACTGAGACCCGTTCAAAAGGCTCAGCAGCCGCTCCTGACGCACGCTGTCCAACTCGGAAAACACGTCGTCCATAAGCAAAACCGGAACCTCCCCCGTCAGCTCATACGCCGCGCCGAGCATCGCCATGCGTATCGCTATCATACATGTCCTCTGCTGCCCCTGCGAGGCGTAGAGGCGAGCGCTCATCCCGTTTACGTTTATGGAATAATCGTCCCTATGCGGACCGTATGCGCAAAAGCCCCTCTCAATCTCGCGCTCCGCCCTCTGTTCCAGCTCGGAAAAGAGCTCCGCCTCACTCTCAGCGGGGATATTCGGCCTGTATCTTATGCTCATTTCATCGCCGCCCAGCTTTTCCGATACGGCTTTAGCCTTGTCCGCGATTCTGCATATGTACTTCTCCCTCGCCCGCATGACCGCGAATCCCGCCTTCGCAAGAGATGTATTATACACCTCCAGCAGCCGCATGTTCACCATATCGGCGGAAATCAGAGCGTTCTTCTCACGCACTACTTTTGCATATTTTTGCAGATCTGCGAGATACGATGCGCGCAGCTTGCTCATTTCGTAATTAATCAAATTCCGTCTCTCCGCCGGCCCGCCTTTTACTATTTTAAGATCCTCGGGAGTGAAAAGAATTGTATTGAACGCCCCTATAAGCTCGCTGAGCCTCCTGAGCGGCACACCGTCCAGCTCTATCGCTCTGCCCTGAGGCCGCGTGTTGATATGTATGCCTATCTCGCGCTCTCCTCCGCGGGTGGAATACCGCATGCCGAGAGACGCGCTATGCTCCCCATGGCGCACCAGCGCGGCGTCCGCAGCTCCGCGAAAGGACTTGGCTCTGGCGAAATACCCTATTGCTTCCACAAGATTAGTCTTTCCCTGGGCGTTTCTTCCGGAGAGTATGTTTATATTCGGAGAGAGGTCGTTCAGCTCGAGCGTTTCATAATTCCTGAAATTGCGCAAACTTATGCTTTCTATGCGCATGTTTATTCATCCTTCAGCAGTTTCAGCTCGGCCAGTATGCCCCTGTCGTCGCCGCCGCCTCGGCGTACAGCCGCGAGATTCCTCTCCGCGAGGGCGATTTTATATCTCAAATACTCCGCCTGCCCCTCCGTCGGCTCGGCGTATTTCCCCAGAAGCAGCTCCCTTTCCGAATATGGCTCGCTTTCTCCGCGACGCGCGGAGATTGCCGTGTAATATTTTCCGTCGTATATTACGTCGTCCCGCTCTATCCCAAAGCCGTTGTTTATCAGATAATCGCGCAGCCTCTCGGGGTAAATATTCGGGCTGAGAATCAAATTCGCATCTCCGATCACGTCTCTGCCCGCGTCCAGTATGCTGCATATCAGATTTGCACCCATACCCGCAATGACTATTACCTCCGCCTCATCTGCGTTTAGAACTGTCGCTCCGTCTCCTACGCGAAAATCCATTCTGTCGTCTACGCCCAGCTCCTGCGCCAGATTTTTTGCTTTCGCCAGCGATGGCGCGCTTATATCCGCCGCTATCGCATATTCACATTTCCCCGACAGCAGCGCCGACGCCGGCAGCAGCCCGTGATCCGAACCTATATCTGCCAAAACGCCGCACTCGGGCGCGAGATTGAGAAGAAATTTCAGTCTCTTCGGGAGTTTCAATCTTCTGCTCATTCCTTTATTCCTCACTATTATTGCAGTATTCTCTTCACCGCGTCAGCCGGCAGCTTCGCAGTCACTATCATTTGCGTATCTGTATATTCGATATTCATATCTTCTGCATATTTGGTTATCATAGCCAGCTTCGCTCCCTCATCGTATCCGAGCGATACAGTCCGCGTCACGAGCTTCGGCGTCAGGGCTTTTTCTATAGCGTCCATAAGCTCGTCCAGCCCCTCGCCCGTCTTCGCAGATATGCAGACGCAGTTTCTGCGCTCGGGCAGAGGTTCATGCGGCTTATCGCATTTATTATAAACGTGAATAATCGGCTTATCTCCCGCTCCGAGGTCGCAGAGCACCTTCCCGACCACCTTCGTCTGTTTTTCGTGATTGGGATTGGAGATGTCCGCGACGTTCAGCAGCAGATCTGCGTAAACAGCTTCCTCGAGAGTAGAGGAAAACGCATTGACCAACTCATGCGGCAGCTTCTCTATAAAGCCTACCGTATCCGTCAGGAGAAATTCCTTTCCGCTTTTGGAAATTATCTTCCGCGTAACCGGATCTAATGTCGCAAAGAGCATATCTTTCGCCAAAACATCCGATTTTGAAAGCGTATTAAGCAGCGTAGATTTCCCTGAATTAGTGTAGCCCACGAGAGCGACCTGCTTTGTCTCCCCTTTTTTGCGCTTGTTCCGCCGGAGATCTCTCTGCGCTTTGAGCTTAGACAGCTGCTGCTCCAGCTCGTATATACGCCTGCGTATTCTTCTTCTGTCAATCTCCAGCTTCATCTCTCCGGGGCCTCGCGTGCCTATTCCGCCTCCCAGCCTGGAGAGGCCCGCGCCCTGCTCCGTCAGCCTCGGCAGGCTGTATTTCAGCTGAGCCAGCTCTACCTGAAGCTTGCCCTCGTGCGTCTTGGCTCGCTTTGCGAATATATCCAGTATGAGCGTCGTCCTGTCTATTACTTTGAGACCCAGCACTTCCTCCAGATTTCTCGTCTCTATGGGAGAAAGCTCGTCGTCGAATATAGCCGTATCTGCGTCCAAAGCCGAAGCTTTCAGCGCAAGCTCGTTGGCTTTGCCCTTGCCTATATAATACGCTCTGTCTCTTATTCGTGTCTGCACGTCGCTGCTGACGACCTCCGCGCCTGCCGTTTTCGCAAGCTCGGCCAGCTCGTCCATGCTGTATTTTGTCGTGTTCAGCCCGACGAGCATCGCCTTTTCAGCCCCTGTGCCCGTGTCCGACATTCGAATCAGCTCGCAGACCCTCTGTGTCGCACGAAGTATCTCCGCCATCAAGGCTGCATTGGGCAGTCTTTTCGTGTTGAACGGACCTGCTATCGCGCACTTGGTCAGCTCCTCTCCCACAAAGCCCACCGTCATGCCCGAGGCGCGTCCGTCGCGCACGCCAATCGCGGCCATAGCGTCCAGCCTGGAGCTGAGCAGCGTGCCTATATCCACGCCCGACAGCATAGAATTGCCGCCGGGGTGAGTGTGAATACAGCGCACGCCGGATAGCCCGAGCGTGCCTCGGCGCACTCTTATATAAGGCAGACTTACATTCGTATCCGAGCCTATGGACACATCCAGAACTCTGCCCGAACGAGTGATGTATACAGATATTTCTCTGTTCAGGTCGCACGAAAACTTAGCCATCTTTTCTATCAGCTCAGGCGACGCGAACTCGTCCTGCTCCATCGTCAGCTCATTCAGCTTGTCTATTTCGTCGAGCACCGTCTGACGTATGCCCTTTATATTTCCGTTTACCATACAATTCCTTTACTTAAAAAATTTAGCGTTAAATAAAGCGTCTGAGCTATTTTCGCTTTTTCGCTGCGGCAAAATATATCAGCAAATCTGCAATAATGCCCAGGAAGCACGCTCCGGCGACGATGACCGGGGCTATCGTCTTTATCCCCAGATCCGCCAGCCTCAGCCCTATGAAAATATCCGCGACTATGCACATAGACAGAAGCGTTGATGTAGACAGCATCAGCCGCATAAGCCTCGCCTGCGCCGCGACGTTTTTCGCCGTTATAGTTACGGGATAATTTATCAGCCGGGGGAAACGCTTGAGCACGGCGAACAGCCCGTACACCGCGAACCCCAGCCAAAACATCACGGTATACGCATAGCCTCCTATATACTGAGTCTGCGAGTCTGCGCTCAAGGCGTATTGAGTTATCATAAACAAAAGGAGCATAAACGATAATATCTCGCTTATGCTGGTGAGTAGACCTAATTTGCCCTTTCGCATTTTCTATTCTTCTCCGGCGATCTCGTCCTCTTCGGCTTCGCCGTCCAGACGAGCCATGCAGACGACCTTCGCGCCCTCACCTATGCGCATGACGCGCACGCCTTGAGCATTTCTGCCGTATATTGAAATTTCGTCCGCCTTCATTCGTATTACTACGTTCTCATCAGACACGAGCATGAGATCCTCGCCCTCTCGGACGCACTCCAATCCGGCTACATCCCCCGATCTGTCCGTTATCGCCGCGGCGCGCAGACCGTATCCGCCTCTATTCTGCAAGCGGAATTCGTCCGCCTTCATTCTCTTGCCATAGCCCTGCTCCGTTATGCTCAGTATGTATTCGCTCATAACGGGGAACGCCGCTATAACCTCGTCTCCCTCGCGCAAAGCTATTCCGCGGCAGCCCATAGCCGCTCTGCCCATCGGACGGACGTCCGTTTCGCGGAATCTAATCGCCTGACCTTTGCGCGTACCCAACATTATATCCGCGCTCCCTGTCGTTTTGAACACGCTGACAAGCTTATCGTCCTCGCGCAGCTCTATCGCCTTGAGTCCATGCTGACGCAAATTTGCAAATTCCGCGAGAGACGTGCGCTTTATCGTTCCGTTCTTAGTCGCAAAGAAGAGATAGCCTTCCTTCGTCAGCTCGCTCGACGGTATCATCGCCGTTATCTTTTCTCCTGCGTCGAGAGAGAGCAGGTTGACTATAGCCGTGCCCTTCGCCTGGCGTCCCGCCTCGGGCAGCTGGTAGCATTTTTTCGTATAGACCTTGCCCTTGTCCGTAAAGAAGAAGATGTGCGAATGCGTAGATGTGACGAGAACATGCTGCGCGAAATCATCCTCCCGCGTAGTCAGCCCCGTTATGCCGCGTCCGCCGCGATGCTGCGCCTTGTAGGCCGCAGGTGAAATTCGCTTGACGTATCCGAAATGAGTCAGAGTGACCATCATGTCCTCCTCCTGCACCAGCTCGTCAGAGTCTATTTCCTCCTCGTCGACAGAGATTGACGTGCGTCTGTCGTCTCCGTATTTATCTTTGATCTCCAGTAGGTCTTTCTTTACCTCAAGCAATATGAGATGCGGATCTGCAAGCAGCTCGCGATAGCGCTTGATGCGCTCCATGAGAGCCTCGTACTCCGTCTCAAGCTTCTCGCGTTCCAAGCCTGTCAAGCGCTGCAAACGCATATCGAGTATCGCCTGAGCCTGCACCTCGGAAAAATCAAATTTCTCGCATAGAGCAGTTCTCGCAGTCGTCGGGTCCGGCGAGCTTCTTATCGTGTTTATTATTTCGTCTATGAAATCGAGCGCTCTGAGCAGACCTTCCAGAATATGAGCGCGCTTTTCCGCCTTTTCGAGGTCGTATCTCGTGCGTCTCTCTATAACCTCTTCCTGATACTTGAGGTATTCTGCCAGAGCCTGCTTTATATCGAGTATCCGCGGCTGACCGTCTACCAGCGCAAGCATTATCACGCCGAAAGTAGTCTGCATCTGGGTATGCTTATACAGTCTGTTAAGCACAACATTCCCCGAGACTCCCTTTTTCAGGTTTATGACAACGCGCATTCCGGAATGATCCGATTCGTCCCTGCACTCCGTAACGCCTTCGAGCCTTTTCTCATGCACCATAGTATTTATGGTCTTTACCAGCTCCTCTTTGTTTACCTGGTAGGGTATCTCGCTTATTATTATAGCCTCTTTGCCGTCTTTTTCCTGTTCTATCTCGGCGCGCGCGCGCACCTTTATCCTGCCGCGTCCCGTCTTGTACGCCTCGCGTATGCCCGAGGTTCCGACTATCAAACCGCCCGTTGGGAAATCCGGCCCCGGCAGGACCTTCATGAGGTCGAATATCGTCGCGTCCGGATTATCTATCAGCATGACCGCCGCGTCTATCGTCTCTCCGAGATTGTGCGGCGGTATGTTTGTGGTCATGCCTACGGCTATACCGCCCGTGCCGTTCACGAGCAGGTTAGGATAACGGCAGGGGAGCGTGGTGGGCTGCATGAGCGATTCGTCAAAGTTCGGATAGAAGTCTACCGTGTTTTTGTCTATATCGCGCAGGAGCTCCGTCGTTATTCTGCCCATTCTGGCTTCTGTATAACGCATCGCGGCCGCGCTGTCTCCGTCCACAGAGCCGAAATTTCCGTGTCCGTCCACGAGAAGGTATCTGGTAGAGAAATCCTGCGCCATGCGCACGAGACTGTCGTATATAGCCATATCTCCGTGCGGATGATATTTACCCAGCACGTCGCCGACTATACGCGCGCACTTTTTATGAGGCTTATCCGGCGTCAGACCCAGCTCGTTCATAGAGTAGAGTATTCGTCTGTGAACCGGTTTGAGACCGTCGCGCACGTCCGGCAGCGCTCTGTTTATTATTACCGCCATAGCATAGGAGATGAACGATTTCTGCATCTCCTCTTTCAGATCTATCGGTATTACCTTTGATGTATTTGTTTCGTTAGGAGTTATTTCACTCAAAGCATATCCTCCAAATGATATCTATATCTCAGAGTCGCCGATCAAACGTCCAGATCAGCTACGAGATCAGAGTTGTTTATGATAAACTCGCGCCTCGGTTCGACGTTCTGACCCATCAGAACGGTGAAAACCTCGTCTATGCCTATCGTATCGTCAACGGTGACCTTGAGCAGAGTGCGCTTCTCCGGATCCATAGTCGTATCCTTTAGCTGATCCGCGTTCATCTCGCCCAGACCTTTATACCTCTGCACATCCACCTTCGCCCCCGCCGGGAGATTATCCATATAGCTCCTGAGCTGTTCATCATCGTAGGCGTAGGTTATCTGCTTGCCCTGCTGCATCTTGTACAGCGGCGGCTGAGCGATGTATACATGCCCCTGCTCGACGAGAGGGCGCATGTAGCGATAGAAGAACGTCAGCAGAAGCGTCCTTATATGGCTGCCGTCTACGTCCGCATCCGTCATTATTATGACCTTGTGATAGCGCAGATTCTCTATATTAAAGTCCTCTCCTATTCCCGTTCCGAGAATAGTTATCATTGCGCGTATTTCTTCGTTGTCCAGCGCGCGGTCAAGTCTGGCTTTTTCGACGTTGAGTATCTTCCCTCGGAGCGGGAGTATCGCCTGGGTGCGTCTGTCGCGCCCCGATTTCGCGCTGCCGCCTGCGCTGTCGCCCTCTACTATAAACAGCTCGGATTCCTCGGGGTTTTTGCTCGTCTGCGGAGCGAGCTTAGAAGGCATGGAGAACAGGCCGGATTTCTTTCTGGTTACGTCTCTCGCCTTTCTCGCAGCTTCTCTGGCGCGTCTCGCCATGAGGCACTTGTCTATTATAGCCTTGCCCGCTTTCGGATTCTCCTCGAGATACTGATTCATCCCTTTGACCACTACCGACTCAACAAGCGTGCGCATTACGGAATTGCCGAGCTTTGTTTTGGTCTGTCCTTCAAACTGAGGCTCGGGCAGCTTGACCGAGATTATCGCCACAATTCCCTCGCGGACGTCCTCGCCGGAGAGGCTCTCGTCCGCGCTCTTCATAAAGTTCATCCTGCGTGCATAATCGTTTAGAACTCTTGTAAGAGCTGAGCGGAATCCGGTTTCGTGCGTGCCTCCCTCATGGGTAGCGATGTTGTTCGCGTAAGAATGTATGAGCTCATTGTAAGAATCGTTATATTGCAGCGCGACCTCTACCGTCCTCTCTCCGTCCGCGCCGCTCATGTATAGCGGCTCCGCGATGAGAGTCTGCTTGTTTTTATTGAGGAAATCGACATACGAGCTGATTCCGCCTTCGTAACAGAAGTCATGCTCCGTGGCAGGCTCTGTTCTTTCATCTCTCAGGGTTATGCGTATTCCCTTGTTCAGGAATGCCATCTCGCGAAATCTGACGCGCAGAGTATTGTAATCAAACTCCAGCGTCTCGAATATCTCTCCGTCCGGCTTGAAAGTTATCTGCGTTCCCGTCGTGCCGTCCGCCTCGCCGACGACGTCCACATCGCTGGTCGTCTCTCCTCTGGTATACGTCTGACGGAACACCTTCCCATCGCGGCATACCTTCGCCTCCAGCCATTCGCTGAGCGCGTTGACGACGCTCACGCCGACGCCATGCAGACCTCCGGAGACCTTGTATCCGTTTCCTCCGAATTTTCCTCCGGCGTGCAGGACTGTGAGAGCAACCTCGAGAGCTGACTTGCCCGTCGCCGCCTGGACGCCCGTAGGGATGCCTCTGCCGTTGTCCCTGACGGATATGCTGCCGTCCGCGCGTATCACGACGTTTATCTCGTCGCAAAAGCCCGCCATCGCCTCGTCTACCGAATTGTCTACTATTTCATAAACCAAGTGATGCAGACCGCGCTTATCCGTCGAGCCTATATACATGCCTGGCCTGCGGCGCACGGCCTCCAGCCCCTCCAGCACCTGTATTTGGTTTTCGTCGTATACTGCGTTTTGTCCTGTCATACTTACCTCTGTTTTCTTTGTGATTTTTGCTGAAACAAGCATATCGGTACAGCTAAACCGCAAAAATGCAGTTTGAAAAAATGCGAACCTCCCAGAGCAGGATTGCATGAGAGCTTCGCATGATTCCTTCCTTTATATTATATCTCATTTGACGCATTTTTTAAAGCCCTTTTAGCATGATTCTGCATTAATTATATAAAAAAAGAATCAGAAAATCCCCCTGCGCGCGCTTATCCTGCGGCAGGGGGCAGAATGCTCCGAATGCTGTGTACTCTGTATTTTTGCGCATAACTGCGCTGAGTGCGAAACTGATGTATAAATGCAAAAATCCGCTTTCTCAAAGTATTCAATTGTTTGGGATATATCGTAAACATTGCGAAAATCAGTCCGCGAAAATACGCGCTGCTTTATCAGCGATTTCCTACGCTCACTCCCGCGTCATGCGTTCTTCGCCAGCACCGCCGAGAGCATTTCGTAAACGCTCGTCACGTCTATGCACTCTATCCCGTCTCTGGCAAATTCGCCCGCCCCCGGCGCAACCACACGCTTCATTCCCATTCTCGCCGCCTCAGCAATTCTCTGCTCCATACGAGATACGGGGCGCAGCTCTCCCGTGAGCGCTATCTCTCCGAATATGACAGTGCCCTTTGCCACAGCTCTGTTTCGCAAAGAGGAGACTATCGCCGCCGCGACCGCAAGATCTATGCCCGGCTCGCTCAGTCTCATGCCTCCGCCTACATTCAGGAATATATCCTGATCAAACAGCTTCAGCCCTATCTTTTTCTCCAGCACGGCGATTATCATACTCATCCTGCCATGGTCCACGCCCGTGCTCATTCTGCGCGGATTTCCGAAGCTCGTCCGCGAGACCAGCGCCTCCACCTCCAGGAGCACGGGGCGCGTCCCTTCGACAGCACAGCAGAGGCACGCCCCCGCAGCGTCGCTCCCGAAAAGACTGAGCATAGCCGCCGACGGGCTGTTTACCTCACGCATACCCTCTCCCGTCATTTCGAACACGCCTATTTCGTTAGTCGAGCCGAATCTGTTTTTAACCGCACGCAGCACGCGAAGAGACGTATGGCGCTCGCCTTCGAAATACAGCACCGTGTCCACCAGATGCTCCAGCACGCGCGGTCCTGCTATCGCGCCGTCCTTAGTGACATGTCCTATCAGCACCACGGCGCAAGCCGACCTGCGAGCAAAATCCGCCAGAGCCGCCGCGCATTCTCTGACCTGGCTCACGCTGCCCGGCGCGGAATCGCTGTTCTGCATAGTCAGCGTTTGTATAGAATCTATAAACAGCACCTTCGCTCCCAGCTTCTCCGCCGAGAATACCGCGCTTTCCAATATGTTGTCAGCCAGAAACATTATATCCTGCTTCAGCTTCAGCCTGTCTCGCCTAAGAGCCACCTGCGCCGCAGATTCCTCCCCCGACACATACAGCACGTCAGTTTTTGCAGAAAGTACGCTCGCCGCCTGCAAAAACAGCGTCGATTTGCCTATCCCCGGCTCTCCGCCCGCCAGCACGACGCTCCCCGCGACCAGCCCGCCTCCCAGCACGCTGTCCAGCTCGGATATCCCCGTGAGCAGCCTTTCCGCCGGTTTCACATGAGCGGACAGAGGCGCGGGCGCAGCAAAAGTGGAAGTATCCGGCTCCTTTTCGGGGCGTGGACGCTTCCACTCTACCATCGTTTGAAACGCGCGGCACGACGGGCATCTGCCCATATATGACGCGCTCACATATCCACATTCAGTGCATACAAAACCGTCCTTATTCGACCGCATTTGCTTTTTCCTTTGCTTATAAAAGTAATTTTATTTTGCAAGAGTTTCTACATCCTTCACGTCAAAATGCAGGATTTCAGCTACAGCATTGCAAGTCATGCCGGCCGCAAGCATATTTCTCGCCGCCATGAGCAGACCCTTCTGCTTGCCGTTGTTGAAGCCTCTGATGAAGCCGCTCTCAAAGCCGCGAATCTCTGTATCGTTCTGATGATAATTATACGCCAACATTTTCAATGCTCCTTTCTGTCGTGAACTGCTTTTTTACTTATCGTTCACTCGAAACTCTATTTAAATCTGTTATAGATATTTGCTATGGTAACAATAGTTTAATTCTATATACGTTTGGTCTATCAAAAGAGTAAAGAAATTCTTTTGTTTTTTATGAACATTTTCAAAACAGCCTCCGGAAGAAAGTCCTTCTCCACCCTCGTAAGTTAAGCGAAAACGCCGCTGTTTCTATCTCAGCTCATCAAACGCATTTTTCAATATCTATTTTTTAAACTGTCCTTTTCTGTACTGTTACTATAACACATAAAATGAATTTTGAAAAGGGTTTTTTTGCAAGTTTTTTCTCTTTTTCCAAATTGATAATTTTTTCACTATTCTTACTCTCCGCTTAATAATTATGCACAATTATATGTATACTTCTTCTCACTTGCATACAAATCCGCACATTTATACGCAAGAGCGCAATTCAATAATGGGCGCCGCCTCGTCATTATAAAAAAGAGCCGGACATAAAGTCCGACCCTTTGTTTTCAGATTTATCAGAGCGAATAGAGCAGATCTGAGTAGTTGGGGATGGGCCAAGCTTCTTCGCTGACCAGCATCTCGAGAGAATCTGCGGATTTGCGCAGCTCCAACATGCAGGGTATTACCTCATTGTGGAAGAAATACGCACTGTCCATTGTCTCTTCAACGCCGTGAGCCTTGATGAGAACCTCATCCAGCTTGTCTATCGCGCGGGACAGCTCGCCGGTATGACGCGAAAGGCGCGTAAGCAGAGTTTTCTCCGCGGAGAGATCGAGAGCGAGAGACGCGGCCTGCTTTGAATTGTAAGCGTCGCTGACCTTTCCCGTAAATTCAATGCACGCGGGGAGTATTTTGCGCTTCGCCATATCCAGCATGGTTAAAGCCTCTATGTTTATGGCTTTAGAATACTCCTCGAAGAGTATATCCTGTCTGCTCTTTATTTCGTCAGCCGTCAGTATTCCGTGACGCTCCATAACCTCAATGTACTTGGGCTTCGTATATTTCGCCACTGCGTCTACGGTATTCGTCAGGTTGGGCAGGCCTCTGCGCTCAGCTTCACACTGCCAATCGTATGAATAGCCGTTTCCGTCGAATATTACGCGCTTATGCTCCTTGTAGACGCGCTTTATCAGCTCGTTAAGAGCCTGATTGAAGTTATCCGCAGCCTCCAGCTCATCCGCAAATTGGCGCAGCTCTTCTGCGACTATTGTGTTGAGCATCATCGTCGGGCAATCGACCGACTTAGAGCTGCCGGGCATTCTAAACTCAAATTTCGTACCCGTAAAGGCGAAGGGAGACGTTCTGTTTCTATCCGACGCATCCGCAGGCAGCTTGGGCAGAGAGTCCAGCCCGACTTCAAGAGTGCGTCCGCCCGAATGCTTGAGCGGCTCGCCCGTCTCTATTGAGTTGAACACGTCCGTCAGATCCTCTCCGAGGAACACGGATATTATAGCCGGCGGAGCTTCGTTCCCGCCGAGACGATGGTCGTTCCCCGCGCTGGCGGTGGATATCCTCAGCAGCTCTGCGTATTCGTCTATAGCTTTTATAACAGCGCAGAGGAACAGCAGGAACTGAGCGTTCTGCTCCGGCGAATTGCCCGGGTCGAGCAGGTTCTTTCCGCTGTTCGTGGAGAGAGACCAGTTGTTGTGCTTTCCGCTGCCGTTTATGCCTGCGAAGGGCTTCTCGTGCAGCAGGCACGCCATATCGTGGCGATACGCCACCTTTTTCATCAGCTCCATTATCAGTTGGTTCTGATCCGCCGCCACATTCGCGCTGGCGAAAATCGGAGCCAGCTCATGCTGAGCGGGAGCGACCTCGTTGTGCTCCGTCTTTGCGCATATTCCGAGAGCCCAGAGCTCTTCGTCCAGCTCGCGCATATATCTCTGCACTTTTTCTTTTATATTGCCAAAATAGTGATCGTCCAGCTCTTGACCCTTCGGAGGTTTCGCTCCGAAAAGCGTACGCCCCGTCAGCACCAGATCGCGGCGCTTATAGTACATCGCCTTGGGGATTAGGAAATATTCCTGCTCCGCGCCCAACGTCGCCGTGACGCGCGTCGTCTCTTTATCTCCGAAAAGTCTGAGTATTCTCAGCGCCTGCTTGGATATCGCCTCCATCGAGCGGAGAAGCGGCGTCTTTTTATCCAATACATGACCGTCATACGCAAAGAAAACGCAGGGTATATAAAGCGTATCATCCTTGACGAAAGCGCTCGATGTCGGATCCCACGCCGTGTACCCTCTCGCCTCGAACGTAGCTCTCAGTCCGCCTGACGGAAAGCTGCTGGCGTCGGGTTCGCCTTTTATCAGTTCTTTAGCGGAAAATTCCGTTATAGCCGTGCCTTCCGGCGTGCTGTTTATAAAGCTGTCGTGTTTTTCCGCGGTTATGCCTGTCATCGGCAGGAACCAATGCGTAAAATGTGTCGCTCCCAGCTCGATTGCCCAATGCTTCATCGTCGATGCAACGACGCCCGCTATGCTCGGGTCAAGCTGCTCGCCCTCGTCTATAGTTTTGCGCAGCGATTTATACACGTCGCTGGGCAGGCGCTTCCTCATTACTGTGTCGTTGAACACTCTCGTCCCAAAGATTTTCGTAAAGTCGCTCATTTTGCCTCCTCAATCTTAATAACTCAATCTCGTCGTCTCTGTCGGCGAACATATCCGTCCCCCACCTTTTGTACTCTTTGTGTCTCTTAACAAAACTGCGCTTTTATTATCCTGAGCAAAAAAGAAAACGGCGTTCAGAAGTTACCTCAAGTAAGCCCTGAACGCCATTGTCCGCAGCATTCATATTTTATCATATAGCGCAGCGGTTTGCAAGAGCGATGCGCGCTCTCTTCATCTGTCAGTTGCAGTTTTTGCAGGGTGAAGATTTCCCTGCAGCTTTAGCCTGGCTGACACTGCCGCTGTTTATCGTTTTCGACCGCTTTAGCGATACGCAGTCCTTCGTACTGTGATATTTACTCCCTCCCGGCGTCCAATATACCGTTCCGGTCGGCTCATCCGGCTCGTAATCGCTGTCTTCATCTTCATTCTCGTATTTGCCGCTGTCACCGGTGATGCTCCCTGTGCCCCCTGTGCCCCCTGTGCTTTTTTCAGCAGACGGTTTTGAATCGACAGAAGCGGACGGCTCCGGAGTCGCCTGAGCCTGAACCAAAGCGTCATACTCGGTCTGCAGCTCGTTCATCTCCGATTCGAAGGCGCTGTAGCTCTGCTTCGCTTCCGATAATTCCTGCTGTATGGCTCCGCTTTGAGTATTCGCCTCCTCCAAAGCTGTCTGCGCCGTGTCATATTCGTATTTCAAGCTGTTGTTTTCCGCCTCCAGAGTTTCGATTCTGGCGTTTGCATTAGAATACAAACCTCCGAAAACCGCCGCCAATACGACAAAAAGCAAGGTACTGCCTGCCAGCGCTTTTTTCCCATGTGCTGACCAAAACTGAACGAGTTTTTCCTTCATTTTCATGCCCTCTCGCATTATTTTTTTCTTTATGTACATTAGACCGTGTTTATTATACCACATATGAACGCATTATGCTATAATAATGTCAAATCCGATACCATAACGACAACAACAGAAAGGACGTTTTTTATGCTTCCGTTTAGCGTATATGAAGATATATATCCCTCCCGCCGCTCCACTCTCTTTTCTAACAGAGGAATGGTCTGCACCTCCATCCCCCAGGCGAGCGCAGCAGGCGCTGAAATACTGAGCAAAGGCGGCAATGCAATAGACGCGGCCGTGGCGATCGCCGCCGCTCTCCCGTTATTAGAACCGACAAGCAACAGCATCGGCAGCGACGCATTCGCCATCGTATGGACAAACGGCGAAATTTTCGCTCTGAACGGCAGCGGAGCCTCTCCGCGCGCTTTGAATGCAGACGCTGTGAGACGCGCAGGCTTTACAAAAGTTCCGATCTCCGGCTGGCTCTCCGTCACCGTCCCCGGCGCGCCCTCGACTTGGGCTGAGCTAAACCGCAGATTCGGCAGCATGAGCCTCGGCGAGCTTTTTGCTCCGGCGATAAAATACGCCGAACATGGCTTCCCTTTATCCGCAAACACTGCAAAAATGTGGATAAAAGAGACTCCCCGTTTCGCACACGAGTACAAGCATAACCCCGAGCTCTACCGGCCATGGATTAATACATACACTAAGGAAGGCGTCCCCTATATGGCAGGAGAAATTTTCAAATGCCCGGAATACGCCGATACTCTGCGCGAGCTGGCGCGCACAAACTGCGAAAGCTTTTACACCGGCGAGCTGATGCGCAAAATGGCAGCCTTCAGCCGCGCGACGGGCGGTTTTCTTTCCGAAGAAGATTTCACATCTCATCGCTGCGAATGGGTGCGCCCTCTCAGCTCCAACTACAAAGGCTTCGACGTGTTTGAAATGCCGCCGAACGGCCATGGCATAACAGTTCTCATGGCTCTCAACATACTCAGCGGCTTAAAGCTGGGAGAGAGCAAAGACAGCCCCCAGACGTGGCACAGCATGATAGAAGCTCTGAAGCTCGCCTTCACAGATGCAAAAGCCTTCGTCGCGGACCCCCGCGCGATGCGCACAAAAGTCTCAGATATGCTCAGCCCGGAATATGCAGCCATACGCCGCAGTCTCATAGGCGAGAATGCAATTTCCCCCCGCGTCGGCAATCCCTCGTGCGGAGATACGGTTTATTTCTGTACCGCTGATTCAAACGGAAATATGGTTTCTTTCATTCAGAGCTGCTATCAGGTTTTCGGCTCCGGCGTGACCATCCCGGGCACGGGTATAACCATGCAGGACAGAGCCGCTAATTTCAGCCTGGACCCCGCCAGCGACAACTTCCTTGAAGGCAATAAGCGCCCATATCACACTATAATACCCGGATTCCTCGCCAAAGACGGGCGCCCCATCGGGCCTTTCGGCGTGATGGGAGGATTTATGCAGCCGCAGGGACATCTGCAGGTGCTGGTCAACATGATAGACTACGGCATGAATCCTCAGCAGGCGCTGGACGCTCCCCGATTCCAATGGATAGGCGAGAAGCGCATCCAGCTCGAAAGCAGCGTGCCTCAGTATATAATAGACGACTTAAACCGCAGAGGTCATGAGATAGAAATAATCCAAGACAATATAGACATGGGGCGAGGTCAAATCATATACCGCCTGCCCAACGGCGTTCTCGCCGGAGGCACAGAGCCTCGCTGCGACGGATGTATCGCATTGCTTTAAAAATAAATGCGCCGCACTCATATGTGCGGCGCTGTCTATGTATATAATTTTAATTTTCTCAGGATGACGACGACGCTGTAATCTCCAGCTTGTCTTTGTACTCCGTTACGTTAGAGGCTTTCTTATATTCCTCCAGCTTGCTGTCGTATTCAGAGCTTATATATTCCTCTGTCAGAGTCGTCTTTATAGTCTCTTTTACATCCTCGAGCGGAACAGAGCCTTCCTCCGTTACTTTTACAAGTCTGAGAATATGATAACCGTAGTCCGATTCTACCAGACCGCTTATCTCGCCTGTCTTAGTCAGAGCCATGGCCGCGTCAGTAAATTCTGATACATACGTCGTGTTCCCCTCCCAGACGGCGTAGCCCTCTGTGCGCGTCGGTTCGGACGTAGATCCGGGATCGTCGCTGTATTCATCCAGCAGCTTTGCAAAATCCGCGCCGTCAGCCTGGGCTTTTTTCAGAGCCTCGTCCGCCTCGTCTTTTATCTTAGCCAGTTCTTCCTGCTTGCGCTGTTCTTTTTCAGTTTCGTCCTCGATCTGACTTATCTCCGTGCGCGCGTCGCTCGGAATCTCTATGAGAAGATTCTGCACATAGTGTACTCCCGCCGGAATATATACCTGATTGTCCTGTCCCGCATAATCGGAAAAAGCGGACATATCCTCCGTGACAGCTTCCTTCTGCTCGCTGAGCATGCTGTCGTATTTCGTCTGTATTTCTTCATCTGAGGGAGTGTAATTTTCGCCTATGGCGTCTTTTACTTTTTGCAGATACGTGCTTCTAATCTGCTGATTTTTCATTACTCCCGAGTCATAACCCAAGGTTTCCTTCACCTGAGCCAGCGATTCTTCAACATACTGCTGCTTTTCTTCATCCGTATCGCCTTCTGCATTTTCTGTGAGATATTCCTCATAGCTCTTGATAGTAGATTCTATCTGATCGTCTATTTCTTTGAGCTCGTCGTCCGTCAAAGCTGCGACGCCCAGCCCGTCCGGCGCATTCTGAACCATAGTTTCATAAGCCACCATGTCGTCAAGTATGCTCTCTTTGAAGCTGCGTTCCGTATCCGCATCTATATCGCTCGTGCTCAATCCGTAGCTTGCGTAGCTCGCGAGAAGCACATCGTATTCCGCATCGACCTGAGCGCGCGTTATCTCCGTTTCTCCCACCTTCGCCACCACGACCTGAGACGCTTTTTCCTCGTCTTTAATTACCATATTGCATCCCGCCAGCCCAAGCGTCAGAACGGCGGCCGCAAAAAGTGAAATTGTCCTTTTAAGCATTTTTATCTCCTTAGTTATTCGCTTACAGTTATATAATTATATTCTATTTTCGTGAGAGAATCAAGCGCGTGGGATAACACACAATGAAAATTTGATGAATAACGCCGACAACTCGCGAACAAAACGATTATTTAGCAAAAGCCAAAATATCTCACATACGAAAAATCGCACATACGCGAGAATATTTTACAGACGCATGCAGATAATAGGGAGGAAAAAAGAAATCATCATCCAAAACGGCATAAGGAGTATAAAGCATGAAAGCAACCGGAATTGTAAGAAGAATAGACTATCGAGTTATAATAGGGACAAAGGTTAGAAGCCTTGAAAACATCGGGGTTTTCGCTGATTTTGTCCAAATTCTCAGACCAAAACCCAATGTGGAAAGGAGTGATAAAATTCTGGCGCTATTGAATATGTGCCGGAATAATAGGCGATACTTTGAGTGATGGGAGACCTGATTTGAGGAAATTTAGGTGCTTTGCTTTTGATGTACGAAAAGGAAGATTTTGGAGGAAGGCAACATATCTCATTGCGAGAAGTGTGCTCTCATACAAGAAAATATTGCCATACAGGGTGCTTCATCATTTTAATTGGTGGGCACCTTTTTTTATATTCATTTTTATGAAAGAAGGAGAAGAACATGGAACTAAACGAAATGGAAAAAAAGCTGCTTTTTCAGGTCGAAGGCGATTATCAGTCTAAGGTTCTGAATGAGCTCTACATGACCGTGCGCTATTCAAATGATTCCGAGCAGCGGGAGGCGGCGCAAAGTCTCATGGCAAAGCTGCGCGTTCTGTCGGATGCGGAGTGCATGGACTTAGTGAAGGACATACAGAAGAACTACCGTCTGCCCCATCCGCCTCGGACCATTGGGGAAAGGATTGCCGAGGCCAGGCAGCGCTCCGGCGCTGAAAAATTAAAAGGGCATGACATCATGGCGCTGGAACGGTTTGACCCGGAGGTGCGGCATATGATTGTCTTTGATGTGCTGTCCTATGATGCCCCTGTTGGCGATAAGGGAGATAAGATGCGTCTGTTCCTTACAGATGCCGGTTATCAGAAATTTTTAGACAGCCAGGAACGGGGCGAAGTAAAACTGAAAAACCATGCAAAGGTGTCCGGCGGGAATCTTTATTATGACCGCAGGGACCGTGTCTTGTAGCGGAATAACAGAAGAAAGGAGGCGGTGAAATGGCTGTATTCCGTGTAGAGAAAACGAAGGACTTTACGGTTATGAGCAATCATCATCTGCGTAATACGGAATTGTCCTTAAAGGCGAAGGGGCTCCTTTCCCTTATGCTGTCGCTGCCGGAAGATTGGGATTATACTACAAAGGGGCTTGCGCATATCTGTAAGGACGGCGTGGATTCCATTACTACCGCCCTGAAGGAGTTGGAGCGGCACGGGTATCTTACCAGGCAGCGCCTCCGATACGATAACGGGCAGCTCGGCGATATTGAATACACAATCCATGAAAAGCCCGCAACCGGCGTAAAACAAGGAGTTCCACCTAAACGGGAAAATCCAAGACAGGCAAATCCAAAACAGGCAAAACCTAAACAGGCGGAACCTGAACAGGGAAATCCCGCACAATTAAATACTAATCCACAAAGGACTAAAAAATCAAAAACGGATATATCAAGAACACATCAATCAATCTATCCGGCAGAGCCGGAAGCGGCTGACTGCCAGGATGGGATTGATAGGATGGATATGGCAAAGGCATATCGTGAAATCATCAAAGAGAATGTTGAGTATGACTTTCTGGTTCCCCGCTATGGGAGGGAACGCATGGACGAAACGGTGGAGCTTATACTGGAAACGGTGTTGTCAAGGCGACCATACATACGAATTGCCGGGGATGACTTTCCGCGGGAGGTCGTCAGGAGCCGGTTCTTAAAGATCAATTCCAGCCATGTGGAGTATGTTTTTGACTGTATCGACAAGAATGTTACAAAGGTCAACAATATCAAGTCTTATCTGCTGGCATCGTTTTATAATGCCACAGCGACGATGGATAGCTATTACCGTGCCGAGGTCAATCACGACATGTACGGGTGTTAGGCGCCAGAGGGCGCTTTTTTTCATGCAATCATGGAGGAAGGAGGCGAAAGCACAATGAATCGAAAAGCTGTGCCGGTGTTATGCCCGGCGTAACCAAAGAGCAGATTCAGGCAGCAAGGGAGGCGGACCTGTTCGCTTACCTGCAGTTTCACGAGCCGGGCGTATTGAAACGAGACGGACCAAATTACCGGCATAAAGAGCATGACAGCCTGGTTTACGTGACTGGAAAGAAATACTGGTACTGGAACAGCCGAGGCCGGAGTATCAACGCCCTGGACTACCTGATCCAGATTCGGGGCTATGGTCTGGTGGATGCGGTCCATACGCTGGTCGGCGGCGAGATTCAGCAGATACTGGAACGCCGGAGTACGCCGGAGGCAAATTACATACCGAGGGAACAGGAGAAAAAAGCCTTTTCCCTCCCCTGGGCCAGACGTTGTGCTACTGCTGCTGTTTCTTATTTGCAGCAGCGCGGAATCAGCGGTGACGTGATCAGCCGGTGCGTCCGGTTAGGGCTTTTCTATGAAGCCCGCTATAAGGGCGAGGAAGTCTGTGTATTTGTGGGAAAGGATGATACAGGAAAAGCAAAATTTGCCTGTATGCGGAGTATTACCGGAAAACTCAGGAAGGACGTATACGGCAGCGACAAAATGTACAGCTTTTGTTATCCGCCTCAAAATCCGAACAGCCGGCATGTGGCGGTCTTTGAAGCGCCTATTGATGCTCTTTCCCACGCAACGCTGCAAGAACTGGAAGGCTGGAAATGGGATGGCTACCGTCTCTCTTTGGGCGGCACCTCTCATGTAGCGCTGATTGCGTTTCTGGAGCGCCACCCGGAAATCCGGCGCGTCAATCTTTACATGGACAATGATCTTGGCGGTCTTAAAAATGCCCGAAGGATCAAGGCAATGCTCCATGAGAATCCGCGTTTTAAGCATATCCAGGTAGGCATTAACCCGCCCCGCATTGGAAAGGACTATAACGAAAAGCTGTTACATATCAGGGAACAAATCAAGGACCGCCAACTACCATGCCGCCAGAAACAGGCGGCTATTTCAATTTAAGGGGGATTTTGGTATGAATGGAACACAGCAGATTCGTTTTACGGACAGTGCTGGAAAGGCGCTGTTTTCGATTCCTGATAACGGCCTTCTCTGTCTGTCTTATGGAAATGGGGACCGGCATTTTTCCTTTTGCCGTTATCTGGACCAGGATCATGCGGAGATTGACGGCGTGAAATATTCCCTCCGGGAATTTGCCCGGAGAATGGAACACAACGAAATCAGTTTTGCCCCGGCTTAACGGCGGGGCCAGAATAACAGGAGGTTTTCACCATGACAAAAACAGAAAATACCGCTTTGCAGATGATTGCCGAAGCCGCCCGCTGCCCGGAGTACGGGCCTGAAATGGTAACGGCGCTGATGAAAAAGCTGGATGTGAATGAAAAGGGGTTCGCGCTGCTGATGAATGTTACCCCTTCCACCGTCCGTCTCTGGACCAGTGGAGCCGTCCAGCCCAGCAGCACGGCAAAGCGGCTGATGCAGATTTTTGAGACCGGGCCGGAAATTATCGGCAAGATTGCCGGAGGGCAGCCCCCGGCAGACAGGAGGGATTTATAAATGGCAGAAACGGACAGCCAGCCGATTGCGGAAAATGAGCAGGTAAAAGAGCTGCTTGCTCTCCTGAAAGACAACAATACGCCGGGATATGAGGAATTTGCCAGGCTGATCGGCCATGTGACCGAGATGGAGCAGCGTCTTTCCGAAGCAACCGAGGAACTAAAGGCCATGCGTCGGGAAGTGCAGGGCTTACAGAATCATTCCCTGAAAGATTCCCTTCAAAAAAGTTGTAAGGCTATGGAGGCAAGTGTGGCTGCAATGCGCCAGCGTCTTTCCAAGCTCAAAGAGCAGATCATTGACGGGTGCCGGCATATCCTGACCGATTTCAAGGAACGTGGGGCCGTTGCCTTAAATGGGATTACACAATTCCTGCATATCCGGCCGGCGCTGGAGGCTGTTCAGGATGCGGCAGAAAAAGGGATGCAGGCCAGTGACAGAGCTGTTTCCAGGATTGACGCTTTCAGTACGGAATACCATGAGGCAGGCCGCCATCTGAAAAATATGGGCCGCACCCTTCGAGGGAAACCTATGGAGGCAGAAGCAAAAGAAACCGGAAAGATTGCCAGGGCGTTCAAAGGCGCTTTCAAGGCAGAGCGTGCCTTTATTTCTTCTGTAAACCGTGGCGCAAAGCGGTCTTTGAATACCCTTGCCCGGTTGGAACAGACCGCAGAACACCGCCCTTCCATTTTGAAAGCAATGCGGGAGCAGGTAGCGAAAACGGAGTCGACAAAAAAGCAGCCGGCACCTTCTCACGATAAGGACAGCCGGTAAGCATTTGCAGCCCAGAGCAAAAGGAGGATTTTGATTGAAACAGGAACCGCTGCCTCAGATTTATTTGCTCCGTGATACGGACCTTACGATATTTGCCTATGAACTCCATATTTTCGCGGGTGATTTTCTCCGGGAGAGTGAATTTAATATGCACTCCCTGGTTACGAATACCGGGCCGGATTCGATTGCTATTATGGGACACCGGCATATGTGGCTGTCCGATGCGCTGCACGCTTACTGTTCCACAGCGGATCTCCACCAGATAATCTTTACGACGGAATATCTTGGCGCAAGGGCTTTTCTGTTCCATACGGACCATAAAGAGGACGGACATCTGTACGGCGACGTGCTGATGATGGACTTAGATACGCTGCGCCAGGATGTGAGAGGCAGCACACTTTCCCCCTATGGCGTCAATATCGAACATCAAAACGGTGCGTCTGAAACGGTCAGCTTTGAAAAATGGCACTCGATGGAGCTTTACGAAAAAGACGCTTTGAAAAGCTGGGGATTCTGCTACAGACCGGAGCAGGTTACAGAATGGCAGCATTACTATTCCGGAAGATTCAGCCAGTGGAAAGAGCAGGCATTTTCCTATATGCCCCAGGACCTGGAGGAACGCCTGAATGTAGAATACATGACCGATGCGCAGAACCCCGATATGGATATGTACCGTATTCCTCTGGCAGCGGCAAAACAGATGCTTCTCTATGACGAAGCGCCGGTTTACCGTCTCCTTCCTTCCGGGCCGGAAAAGATAGCGCCTATTGCGGCAGTCACTACGGGACTGTGGTATGAGCATTACAGGGAATTTGCCATTGCTCCGGAGGATTTGGGCGCTCTGGACCGGTTGGTTCAGCTGGAAACGGACCGGATCATTGGAAAAGTCCCGGCCCTTCCTAAGCCGGAGAAAGACCGTTCCAGGCAGGAGCGGTAAATTTTTGTACAGATTGGAGGTGATACCGATTGCCAGAAAACATACAGCATGAAGATTTTGGTGAGAAAATTGGCGGCGCGAAAAAGGACCTTTGGAAAGACCGGGGGCTTTATGTGGATGACCTTAGCGGCATGAATGAACGGGAGGCGGAAAAATTCGTCAAGAAGGATAACGTCTGGAAAAAACCGGACTATCAGGCCATGCTTGACGAGGGCGTCCCTCTGGGTGTTGTCTATTTCATCAAAAAAGCGCGGGACGGATTAAGTGCCTCCCCGCAGTATTACCGCAGGGATGACACGCCGGAGAAACGTCTTGCAAGGCAGAAAGAATATATCCAGACAGTACGGGAATTGCAGAGCGTGGTCTCGGAAGTCCGCACCGTGGAGGATGCCGTGAAAGTCTATGACCGTTTCTTTTTGGAGAACGGATATTTGGAACAAGTACAGGGCTGGGGCAGCGGCATCCATTATAGAGCAACGGAAAAAGGCCGGGAGAATCCGGTCATTACAAACAAACTGTCCAATGCCCTGATGGTTCGCTCAGCGGAATATTTTGAGCGGAATTTTACGCAGAAAGCCAGAAAGGAACAGTTTGGAGTCTCCAAAGACCAGAAGGTGCCAAAGGGATATGCGATCCATTTTAATGACGGGAAAAACACTTATTCCAGAAATAACGACTGGAAGGCCGGCACCTATTATGTGACGAAGGGTTATTCCATTTTGCAGACGAACTTTGAATCCCGTGAGGCTGCCTTGAAATGGGTACAGGATTTTGTCAGGCAGCGGAGCAAAGGCGGAAAGGTCCGGTTTACCCCTCCGCAGCTTGAACATGTGAAACGGACCGGGCCGGATTACCGGAGCGGCCAGGAAATTACAGGACAGCATTATCTTGAAACCTTCGGCTTCCGCGGCGGTGAGTTTGGAAACTGGATGAATCAGAATGACAGGCAGGCTTCCCTCAATATGGGATTTGAAGCACTCAAAGATTTGGCGTCAGCTTTACAGATTAGCGATAAGGATATTGCCTATCAGGGAACGCTTGCTATCGCTTTCGGCGCCAGGGGCAGCGGCAACGCCGCAGCTCATTACGAACCCCTGCGTAAAGTCATCAATCTCACGAAGATGCACGGCGCCGGTTCCCTGGCCCATGAATGGTGGCATGGGTTTGACGATTACCTGGGGGCGCAGATGGGCGCAAAGGGATTCCTTTCGGAGCAGCCCCGCCTCTATCCGCTGTTTCAAAAGCTCATTGATACTATGAAATATAAGCCGGAAACGCCGGAACAGGCGGCAAAGCGTACCGAGGCACAGAGCGAGCGGACCCGGAAAAACGCGGCAAGCTGGCTGGATTCTGCGGTACTTGGTTCTCTGAAACGGTATGGGAATGAAGAACAAATGGAGACCTATGCGGTTCTGCGCGAAGCGTTCCTGTCTGGCGAAACCGGCTCTGTGGAGCGGATCAGCGCCTTTAAGAAGGCTGTTACCGGGCGCGTGATCCCAAAAAGTGAGCGGGAAAGGCTGGAACTGTTTGAGCGGATGCTTCATGGAATACAGGAACAGGAGGCACCGCAGATCGGGCGCACGGAAACCGATTATTACCGTAATTCCGTGCGGATGGGAAAAGAATGTGAAAAAGACGGCGGTTATTGGGACAGCAATGTGGAGATGACGGCCAGGGCTTTTGCCTGCTACATAAAAGATAAGCTGCCCTACCAGTCGGACTATCTGGCGGGCCATGCGGATTGTGCCGTTACCCTTGTGGCCGGCAAAGACGGGAAAATGGAGGTTTTGAAAGCCTATCCCGAAGGAGAGGAACGGAAAGCGATCAATGCGGTGTTTGATGAAATTATGGCGGAGCTAAAACGGGAACAGATACTTACCCATTCGGAGACAACGCTTCCGCTTCTGGTGCAGGCCGCGCCGCTGGCTGAAAATGAGCAGATTTCCATATTTACGATGGAGCGTCCTTCGGTTATGGCGCAGCTTGCAGCGGCAAAACCGGCAGAAAAAACAACGCCGGCGCAGACGGTTCCGAAAAAGAGCCATGCGCCGGAGATTTAGGAGGTGTTGAAAAGATTGGAAGAAAATAAAGACTTCCGCGCTTACCGGTACGGAGACCGTTTGGAGCCAGGGCATGAATTGAAGATCGAACACAGCATTTCTTGTGAAGATGTGGATATTTCCCCCCTGATCAGGATGGGAAAAGAAAGTTTAGAGGCTATGCGTCAGGGTAGTATTGACGGGGAGCAGAAAGCCTATGAAATTGTGGTGGCAGCGGCGAAACAGTGGGAACAGCAGGCAGCTTCCACACAGATGATAGACCGGGCGCTGGAATATCTTCGCACGCCGGAGGTGGAGCATACGGGGAATGTATGGGAGAAAAGCGACGGCTGTAGGGACAGTGAGCAGATCAGCAACCGCGTGTATAAAATGTCTTGCAGCATTAAGGAAAATACCAAACATGACCGGGAGACCGATCAGCGTATTCCGGTTGCCTGGCATGTTACCTGGGATTTGTATGTGAACTCCCCAAAACAGGGATATGGTGAGAAGATTGCCGGACAAAACCAGAAACGTTACACCGATAAGGCTGCGGCCCTAAAGTATCTGGATGGACGCAAGAAAGCCTACGCCCATTTATTTACGGAAATCTCCCCGCAGATACCCAAACAGTATGAGCGTCATTTTACTGTGCATGGGGCGCTCCTGCCGGGATATACCGTGGAGGGCCAGGAACCGGTAAAGACAGACCGTACCGCCGCCGAAGTTTCGGAGGGCGGTATTTCTATGCCGGAAAAAGCGGAAAAGCCCTCTGTGCTGGGAAAACTGTCGGAGGCGAAACGAGATGCAAAAGAATCCGGTCAGCCGGTCCGGCAGGGAGAGAAACATCGGTCAGAAGAAAGGGGCAGCTTATGAATGAGTGGGAAAAGAACCGGCGTATGGCAGAATCCTACCGGAAGTCATACCCTCCCGGTACAAGATTGGAACTGATTGGGATGGACGATCCGTTTGCTCCGGTTCCGGCTGGAACAAGGGGGACGGTTCGCTGCGTAGATGACCAGTCGCAGATTCATGTGAAATGGGACAATGGTAGTGGACTTGCCCTTATCCCGGACACAGACCGTTTTCGTAGGCTGTCCGCAAAAGAGATTGAGGCGGAGAATGCGGCGAAAGGCTCTATCATCAGACGGCTCGCCGCTTCCAAAACGCAGTCAGGGGAAAAACGGGAAGATGTTGTTCCTCAAGCAAAACCGAATAAAAAGAAGGAGGATATGCAGATTTGAAAGTTTTAATGGTGGAACCGGGCAAATCGCCCTACGGAACGGAAATTGAGGGCGGGCTGGCCTCATTGCAGGAAGCCGTTGGCGGAGATATTCAGGCGACCTATCCCTATGAGGATATGGTTGCGCTAATCTGCAATGAGGAAGGCAAATATATGGGGCTGCCCCTGAACCGGGCGCTCTATGATGAGGAAGGCCGTATGTATGACATTGTTGCCGGCAATTTTTTGATTGTCGGTCTGGGCGAGGAAGATTTTACTGACCTTCCCGCCGATTTGATGGAAAAATTCAGCGAGCAGTTCAAGTACCCGGAAAAATTTGCCCGGATTGCCGGCGAGATTATTGCGGTTAAACAGCCGGCTACAAATGAGCGGCAGGAGAAAACCCCTAAGCCTTCCCACTCCGGTCCGGAACTGTAGGAATGGAGGGATGACTTATGCTGATGGCAGTGCAAGGTCCGTATGCTCTGATGGTGCAGCCGGACGATATTTTAATCAGTCCCCGCGAGGTGGACGAGAATTTTGGAACGATGGTCTGCTTTCATCCCCGTTATGCGCTGGGTGACAGCCACAATTACATGGACAAAGACGATTTCCTGAGGGAAATGTACTTAAATACTGTTGGGAATGACGCGCGCGGCATGGAGCGGTACGAAAATATGGTAAACATGGTGTGGAGCCGGAAAATGACCGGTCCAAATCCGGATGAACGTGCCGTTGATGATACCATGCTGAATGTGATTTCAAAGAAATATATCATGCTGCCGCTGTATTTGCTGGACCACAGTGGGCTTGCCATGAAAACAACCAGTTTTCACGATCCCTGGGACAGCGGGCAGGTTGGATGGATTTATGTTTCCAAAGAGGACGCCCTAAAGGAGTTTGGCGGAGAAAAAATGACCGGTGCTATCAAGAAAAAGGCGGAGGACCTTATGCGGGACGAAGTGGAGGCTTATGATTCCTACCTTCGCGGTGAGTGCTATGGATTTGAGCTGTATAAAAACGGCGAGCTGGAGGATAGCTGCTGGGGATTCATGGGAAGTATTGATGATGTGCGCAAGGATATGGCTGAATATCTCCCGGATAGCTGCAAGGGCATGGTAGAACACCTGGAAGAACACAATCAACCGGCTACAATTATCAAGACGCTCCTGAAACACGCAAAAATTCAGGTGGATCAGGCAGCGAAAGCCTTCGAGCACGCACCCCGCCAACGAATGATTGAGAACGCCAGATGAAGATAACAGATTTTATCAGGGAGGCTGAATTTTGACAAAAACAGAGAGAAAAAAGAAATGCGATTTTATTACCAGGGCGTATGAAACCGTGCTGAAATGTATTCCTGCCGAAACCAGGGAGTGCCGCCAAAAAGTACAGTTGCGGATCACCCACCAGAATTACAGCCGGTATATCCGTTTTCATGCCTATGGACGGGATTTGGCATTTCAGATTTATGGGGATGGGAACATTGCCATTGAACTGAAAGAAGCGTTTCACAGTGATTATACAGAGCAGATTTTTACGTATGACGCAGACGGCGGAACGCAAGAAAAATTTCTTATGGGATTTTCAGAGACAGCGGCAAATCTGATCCGTGTCTTTATTGAGAATGGTGTCTTTGATTTTCATTCTTATATGGATTATGTATCGGAAGAACAGAACATTTCCGCAGCTTATATGAAAATGCAGGACGAGTATTTCTGCCAACGCTATGCCGAATGATTCTGTCAGAATTTATCAGGGAGGATGTGACAATGGAGATTATTCCTGCCCCTTATGACAGGTGCATTTATGTGGGCTCCGGTCATTCCGGCGAAACCAAATGTCCCGGCAGCGGTACGCCGCATTACAGCCAGGTCCGTATCAGTTTTGAAACCCGGCGTGACGGGGCTTTGCTTTTGACTGGGAAGATATGCCCCGTCTGCGGTGCAGTCTTTCTTCCATATAAAAAATACGCAAAGCACTGGTTCCGATTTGGCGACTATACCTTTATCCGTTCTCTGGACGGTAAAGTACCTTCGGAGGAAAGGATCAGGCACAAGGAGTTCAAGCCTGACCCGGATTATATTCCTCCGCAAATTGATTATCACGAAATCTACAAAACCCCCGCTTATATCAAAAATGGTCTCAGGCGGCCATTTCAGGGCGGCTCCATGAGTCCGAGATAAGCGGAAACAAATAACGCAGGAAAGGAGGATGCTCATGCAGGAAGATATTGAACAAAGAACCGTTTCTGTCACTGTCCAGGCGTCAAAGCTGACCGGGCGGGTTTTGAAAGCGGCCATTGCAGCCGTGCTTCAAAAAATGGAACAGGAACGCAATACCCCGAAAGTTGGCCGCAACAGTATGAAACGGCTGACGGCCAGAGACCCCGGCGCGAATACCATAGAAGTGACCGGCCGGATTCGCTCTTTTGAGCGGTACGCAAGGAAACATCAGGTTCGCTATCACATTGAGAAAGAAGCTGGAACTGACCCGCCTAAGTGGACGGTCTATTTCAAGGCAAACCAGGCGGATGCCCTGACAGCGGCTTTTAAGGAATATACGAGGAAAGACCTTGCCCGCGCGCAGAGACCTTCTCTGCTGTCTCAGCTCCGTAAATTCAAAGAGCTGGCGCAGGCGCTTGGCCGTGACCGTGTGAAGAACAAAGAACATGGAGGGCCGGAGCGTTGAAAATAGATACCGATACCCTGAAAAAGCAGGTGATCCTTCACCTGCCCTATCTTCTGTTCCTTCTGGTATTTGCTAAGCTGGGCGAAGCGGTACGGCTTGCCCCCGGAGCGGACGCCTCCCAAAAGCTGCTGGGTCTTTCCGAAGGCTTTACCCTTGCATTTCAGAGCATGTGGCCCGGCGCCGGAATCGACTGGCTAGTTGGTCTGTGCGGCGCGGCTGCCGTGCGGCTGGCGGTCTATCTCAAAGGGAAGGACGCGAAAAAGTACCGTAAAAATGTGGAATACGGTTCTGCCAGGTGGAGTGCATAATCTTAAGTGTAAAGAACTCTACATGGACGCACAGGAGGATATGCACATGAATGATTACAACAAAATCACAGCCCTTTACTCCCGCCTTTCCGTAGGCGACGAGGACAGGGACGGCGGCGAAAGCAACTCCATACAGAACCAGAAGAAGTTTTTGGAAAGCTACGCCAGACAGCTAAAATTGACGAATATCCGGCACTACATTGACGACGATGAAAGCGGCAGATTTTTCGACCGCTCCGCCTACTCCCGCATGATAGAGGACGTAGAAAACGGTAAAATCGGCGTGTGTATTATGAAAGACATGACCCGCTGGGGGCGCGACTATCTCCAAGTCGGCAACGCTATGGAGATATTCAGACGGAACAATGTGCGCTTTATCGCGGTCAACAACGGCATTGACAGCGAGAAGCCCGACACATTGGAGTTTGCGCCCTTTATCAATATCATGTCGGAGTGGTACGCAAAGGACATCAGCAAGAAAGTGAAAACGGGCATTAAGACCAAAGGCATGAGTGGAAAGCCGATTGTCACCGAAGCCCCTTACGGCTATGTCAAAGACCCGGACAACAAGGATTTTTGGATAATCGACGAGGAAGCCGCCGAGGTTGTCCGTTTGATTTTCCGTCTGTTTATCGGCGGGAAAAACCGCAACCAAATCGCCGTATATCTGACACAGGAGCAAATCCCAACCCCCACTTTCTACATGAAAGACCGCGGGCGGGGAACCTGTAAAAATAAGACGCTCAACGAGGATAACCGCTGCAAGTGGAACAAAGCCACCTTGACCAATATCCTCACACGGCAGGAGTATTGCGGCGATGTAGTCAACTTCAAGACTACAAAGCATTTCCGGGATAAACATAACCACTATGTAGACCGGAGCCAGTGGCACATCACAGAAAATGTGCATGAGCCGATTATCAGCCGCAGCGATTTTGAAACCGTACAGCGGATTTTGGAAAACGCACCCGTCAGACGCCCCAACGGGGACGGGGAAATCCACCCTCTGTCCGGCTTACTTTTCTGTAAGGACTGCGGCGCAAAAATGCACATTCGTATTGATTACCGGAACGGCGGCAAGCGGCACGTTGCTTTTTGCAGCGAGTACCACAAGGGAAAAGCCAAGAACCCCAAATGCCATTCCCCGCACATCATGGACGCGGACTTGCTCATGCAGACCATCGCGGAAGTGCTGAAGAAAATCGAGGACTATTCTATCAGCAACCGGGCGGAGTTTGAAGCCTTAGTGAAAAAGAACCTTGCCATGCAGCAGACCGACCAGACCAAAAAGCAGCAGAAGCGTATTCCGCAAATCACGACGCGCCTTGAACAGATTGACAAGGTGCTGAATAAGCTCTATGAGGACAACGCCCTCGGCACGATCCCGCAAGACCGCTATGAGCAGATGTCGCAGAAGTATTCAGAAGAATACTACGCGCTGAAAGCGGAGCTTGCCACGCTCCAAGAGCAGCTATCCGCTTATGAGAACGCGGGAGGACGGGCGCAGAAGTTTTTGAAGCTGACGGAACGCCATGCCGCCTTTACCGAGCTTACCCCCGCCATTCTCAACGAGTTTATCAGCCGGATTGAAGTGCATGAGCGCGACCAGAAAAGGGCGAGATACGCAATCCAGCACATCAGCATATATTTCAATTATATCGGCAAGTTTGAGAATGAAGTGACACAGCTTGCAGAGCCGACCGAGCAGGAAATCCGGCAAATGCGGGAGGAAATCGAAGAAGCCAAAAAGGAAAAGAGCCGCGCCTACCACCGGCAGTATTCAAGGGAGTACCGGGCGCGAAACCTTGAAAAGCAGCGGGAGTATGACCGCATGAAAGCGCGGGAATACCGGGCAAGGAGAAAGGCGCAGGCAGCCGCCGCACAGCCCACACAGTAAAACAGAATAACCGTCAACCAAGAGGGATTTTCCGAACTACGGGAAATCCCTCTTTTGCGCCCAAAGAAAGGAGCCGCCTATGGCAGAACAGACCCCCGACAGTATCATCACGACCCAGAGGAACGGGCAGACCATTGTTGCGGAGTTATTTTTCAATCACAGCAGCACAGAAACATTCCGCGACAAGCTGCTCAAACTGGTGCTTGCCGACAGCTCGCGTTTATCCGCGTCTGACGGTCAAGAGCCGGAAAAAACAGAAATCTTGCGATAACAGCCGCCCCGACGA
>OLPU01000059.1_pt1 | contig 96002 bp, 76 predicted proteins | sample 1673111 | NCBI WGS metagenome assembly OLPU01 (sample SAMEA3136755, study PRJEB25190) | human gut metagenome | reverse complement strand
CCCCGCAAACCGCCGTTGGAGGATACACCGCGCGAATATCTTGCCAGGAAGGGGCGCTTTTCGCTGCACAGGCCCCTCAAATCATGCACGGCGCGCAGATCTTGCCATTCCTAGGTGCTCCGTTTGAGCGTTTTGATCTTTTTCGGGTGGGGTGGAGCGGTGCTCGCGGTTCGCGCACTGCCCTCGCTTTGTATGGGGCGGTGCTCGTGTTTCGCGCACTGTCCCCGTTTGTGCGGGGTGGCGCGGCTGTTTCGTGGGTTCGCTCACATGCAGCTTCGAGCTGCTCCCCGCTTACGCGCAAGATGCTCCTGTTGTCGCGCCTGCCTTCGCGTGAGACGTGCCCGTTGCCCCCGTGTGAGGTGTGCGTACATTCCGCGTCGTCCCACGCGGGGCAAGCGCATTCGCCTCGCGTCGCTGGGTATGTCCCGCCTCGCCGTCCACGCGCCTTTTGCCCTGCGCGTCCGTTTCGCGGCGGCGCGCGTTGTTGATTTGGTTGGGATTTCGCATGGGGCCGGCACTCGCATCTCTGTCGTCGCGTCCGCGACGAGGCCGAAACAGCGGGATCGTGTCGTTTACCGCAGAAAACGTGGCGCTGTGATGGTGTTTCGTTGAATTGCCGTTGTTCCGCGGTACTATTCTGAAAGATATCGTGCCTGTTTACGCAAAACGGGTTGTGGGACCAACGATGGCGGCGGCCATCAGAATAGGAGATGAAGCTGTCGTGAACGACTCCGACGGCGGCGGTCGATGTTGCTCGACCCGAAAACGCACCGCACAATGCAATAATTCTCTTTTTGGTCCCGCGCGGTCTTTGTCTTCGTGTGAAGAAAAGGCTGCGTTTCTGTATTCAGATACTGCAGCGCAAACAGCGTTGCAGCTCTTCCTTGCGCGTGGTTTATGCCTGGATGTGCGCAAGCACCTCTCCTTGTTAGCGGACGTAACGCGCCTTATGCCCTTCCCAAAGGGGGAGGTGGCCGTGTAATTTCGGTTTTCTCGGAAAGGGCGCAAAGCGCACCGATTCCCCATTAGCGGAAAAGCAGGCTGGCCCTCTTTTCCGATTCTGTTCCCGCAATGAGAAACGGCCGATCTGTTTCTCGTCCCCGCAGTGAGAGATGGCGATTCCGCTTCTCACCCGCTTACGCAAGGAGTTTTGTACCTAGATGCCTATTTGGTTAAGTTTGATACTGGTGGTTCTGTTCCTGCTGATGAACGCTTTTTTCGTTATCGCTGAGTTTTCCTTGGTGCGCGTGCGTAAATCGCAGATTGAGATTTTGGTGGAAGAAGGCAAAAAGGGCGCAAAGCGTGCGCTCGAAATGGCCGACAACGTTAATGAGTACCTTTCGGCTTGTCAGCTTGGCATTACGCTGGCATCGCTGGCATTGGGCTGGCTGGGCGAGCCTGCGTTCGCCGCGCTGCTCCACCCGATCTTCGTGTTCTTTGGCTTGCCTGACACGGCGGTCACCGTTATTTCGGTGGGCATTGGCTATTTCATCATGACCACGCTGCATGTGGTTGCCGGCGAGCTCATCCCTAAGAGCATGGCCATCCTGAAGACGGAAACCTACGCGCTGCACACAGCGGGCCCGCTTCATGCGTTCTACCGCATCACATACCCCATCATGTGGCTGTTCAACGCCACCACTAATGGCGTTATGCGTTTGACCGGCCACGATGCCAAGAATGAAACCGAGGCTTATTCCGAGGAAGAAATTAAGCTGCTGCTTGAAGAAAGCGCCGAGAGCGGATCTATCGAGCAGGATCAGTACCAGTATCTGGACAACATTTTCGACCTGGACGATAAGGACGCGAAGGCTATCATGACGCCCCGCACCGAGGTGCTGGCCATCGACTACGACGATGATCTTGCGACGAACCTCGACTTCATGGGGAAGAACAAATTCACGCGTTACCCCGTGTTCCGCGAGGACAAGGACAACATCGTGGGCTTCGTGCACATCAAGGATGCCTACTTGTTGCCTGAGGGCTCCACGATGAAGGACCTGAAAATCCGCTCGATTCAGGCGGTGCCGGAGAGCATTTCCATCGCGAAGCTTTTGCAGGTGCTGCAGGCTAAGCACACGAAAATCGCCGTGGTGGTTGACGAGCATGGCGGCACGTCCGGCATCGTTACCATGACCGATGTGGTCGAGCAGATTATCGGCCGCATGGAAGACGAGTATCTGCACGATGATCAGGACGAGATCTTGAAGGTGGGCGAGCATCATTACTTGGTTGACGGCTCGTTGCCGGTTGACCAGTTCGTTGAGTTCATTGGATTTGAGCCCGTGCCCGTGTTCGACTACGAGACCGCGGGTGGCTTGATGCTCGACCTGCTGGACAAGATCCCTGCCGAGGGCGATTCGTACGAGCTGCATCACGAGGGCACGAAGATCACGATGATGGCTCGTGTGATGGACGGCCTGCGTATCGACAAGATTGATGTCCGCTTCGAGGAGGAGCCCGAACCCGAAGAAGCCGAATAGTGGGTAGGGGCAGGTGCCAAATTCTCACCTGGGCATAAATCACACAAAGAAAGAGCCTCGCTTGCGCACTTAGCAGCAAGCGAGGCTTTATTTGTTAGGTGGGGAAACGGTGTCTGTTTCTAAATTTCCCCACTTCGCTGTCGGCGGAGCCGTCGTAGGCAGTGTTGCCGATCTTCACCTCTCGCAAGGAGTATTCGGCGGCCTTGCCGTCGATGAACAAGGGGAGGTCGGGCCATTCGCATGTCCAGTTGCTATCAGCGCTCAGCGTTTGGCGATAAAAGCCATTTTTGCTGTTCAGGTGGGGGTGGCTATGGGTGCGATTTTGCCGTTCTTGACTTGATTGAACGGTCGTCTGCGGGTTTCAGGAAGATTGGAGGGCAGCTGTTTGGCGAGATGAAGCGGGCGTTGAGTTTCGCCGCGACTCACGGAGTTCGCCTTGCGGATGCCGTAGCGAAGACGCATGGTGATATGGAGTCTTATGAATCGCGGTATAGGTTCAAGCATGTTGCTTCGCGAACCGTCTTGTCCAAAGGACTGGAGCTCGATATCGCCATCGTCGATGCCACGACGGTGACGGACCCCAGAGATTTCTATGTTGCCGTTTCCCGCTGCAGGCTAGGGTTAATCGTTATTGCTAACAGTAGGACGCTGCATTTCGACGGGATTTCACGGTAGGCAAGGTGGTCCAAACGGAAAACGATGATGGCCGATTTTGAAGCAGCCCCAGCCCAAACGTTTCCACCCCCCCCAAGCGTCAACGAAGTCGGGGTAGATTCAGATTCAACGTGTCCAAATACATCGAGCTCTACTACAACATGCGAAGGATGCACTCGTCGATCGGCTATAACGCCCCGTGCGACCTAGATCGAGATGTTGCCTGAAGAAGCTTATTTTTCCGTCCAAGAAACCTTGACCAGGCCACTCGCAGCATTGGCTTTTGGGCGGAAAAATGCCAGCATCCCCTTTACGAAAAGTCTACTTGACGAAACGCAGTGCAGCGTCACCGGCCATTTCATGCCTTTTTGTGGTCATTTTTTTTGGCGAATTCGAGGAAGCTTTCGTCGTAATATGGCCAGTCTACAAAGTTCTCGAGGTGCCCGCGGCCCGTTGCGGCCGACAGCTCGTCGTTTATCTTGAGCGTAATCGCGACGAGCAAGGTCAGCATGCGGTAGTAATCGGATCGAATGCCTTCCGCATCAGGGTCGGCGATTGGTGAATGCGCGTGGTCGTATCTGTTCCTGAGACCTTGCGAGTTGGGGAAAGAGGCGTCGTTGAACATGTAATCGAGATATGCAGCCTCGTCGGGGGCAAACAGTTTGCCGCAGTACGACAGCATTTCGTCTGAGACGAGGCCATCGATAAGCGCCAAATCGCCGTCCCCGCATCCCCCGAGCGCTATCGCTCCATTGTCCCAAACGGCCTTCAGGCAAATTGACCGAGGGGTTGGGGAGAGGGCGCCTGTTTCTTCGCATATGCTTACTAGTTGCCGGTCGACTAATTGCTGGAGTGCCTTGGCGTATGCAGCATCATAATCGTCGATAGCGACCGTGGCTTTCGTAATCAAATCGAAGAAGCAGCGAGCGTGGTCGTCGTGGCCTCTCCTGTATGTCAGCATGCATTGGTCGGAGAACAGGAAGAAGCCCCACCTCTCAAAGCAGGTGCCGCCGATTGCGTACTTTTTCTCAGAGAGAGCGTTGAGGTCGCCGAATGATTTAAAGCTTTCATAGGGGAAATAGTCTCCGTCGATTTTTCCCATCCTCGAATAGACTGAATAGGACTTGACGGCGCGCTCGATTTCCGGTCCTATCGACTTGCATTTGTCGAGCCACGAGGCTCCTCTTGATGGCAACGCCAAGGTGAATCCGCTGATTGAGTACTCCTCTGCGAAATAAACGTTGTACGCCCATTCGAGCGCGTCTTCGAGTCTTGCCCCGCGGCTTTCGAGGAAATGCGCGTATGCGACAACTTCGACATTAGCGAGAGTTTCCCGCATGCTAGAGATCACGTTTGCTCGGTATTCCCCCAGCACGTGGGATCCCAGCGTCGCGAGCAGGGTGCTCTCCTCGTGGGAGTGAGCGGGCGCGGCCATGAGACCGCTTCGGTCTACTACGTCTAGCAGGTATCTGCAATTGTTCATGACGCTTGCGTGGTCGGTGTATTTGCCGAGCCACGTTTCGCTAAAGCTGTAGGTCAAGGTTAGGCCTTCGACCTTTACGCCTTTGCAAGCAATCTGTTCAGGGTCAATCTGCACTCCGGCTCCGTACTTAAGCCCAGTGCCTTGCCGGAAAAGTGCATCCATGGCCTCATCATGGGCGCGCTTTGCGCGCACTTTGACGTCCGGCGACGGGGAGAACCTACATTTTGTAGAGCCGGAAGGCCAATTGAAAAGGGCCTTCATATAATTCGGGTTGGCGCGCTGATCGTCAAGGTAACCGGTCATTATCGAATCGAAGTCGCCTTGGGAAAGGCATTTGGGGAGGTGGATTGTGCTCTGGCCCCTTGATTCCGTCGCGTACTCGTGGATGAGGAGCTCGGCGGAATAATACGGGTTTTCGATTAGAGATTTCCCTATCTCTACATCAAAAGATTTGACGAGCTTGTCGTTCTCCAAGACGCGGGACAGACATTCGACATGCCGCGAGAGAAGCTCGGAGATTTCCTCGCCGGAGATTAGCTTCTCTGCGCCGCAGGCGTGCACCAGGTCCTAGAACCGAGTGTTGTACTGTATCTCGGTCTCCTCGTAAACTTCGAGGATTCCCGAAGACGCGAGCGTCTCCCTCGTATACCTGCAAGCGTTCGCGAAGAGCGCTGAGGCGGTGTTTGCGATATCGACGCCTTCAGCGTCCCCGAACGATTCAGGGACCGTTTCGAATGTGAGTTTGAGCTGATGAGCCTCTATCGCGTCGTTAATCGTCGCGATTTGAAAGTGGGGCCCCTCCTTCAGGATATGAAGACATCGGTCTTTGAAGGCTCCTGCAGCCAAGTCATTGCGGCCATAGGAAACGATCCTAGTGTGGTTGAAGTTTCGCAATGAAAACCTTTCTCGCGCAATGCCGACTGCGCCAGAGTATCGCAGGTTCGACCTCGTCGGAGGCCGACGATGGTGCCCAGCAGAATGTTGCGTCGGCGACTTTCTACCTCGCCGTCTCACTTGACGCTGAAGAGGGGGTCGCCGATCCGGGCAGCGAGCGCTTTCTTGCGGATCGTTCGAGCAAGTATCGCTCCGACATGGTCTCTTCAAAGGCATCTGGGTCGTGCAGCTGACGATCTGGTCATGTGAAAAACTGGGCGGAACCGTCCGCGCGATTCCGCCTTGCAAAACCATGCGGTTTTGTTGTCTGCGTTTATTGTGGCATGCCTTGATCTGGTCGGCAATCGCTTTGCCGCTATTCGTGGCTACTCCGTATTTCTCGGGGTAGCCACGAGGTGGTTTTCATCGCTTGGATGGTGGCAAGGTCGACGCGGATAGCGGGCCCTTTTGTCGATGGGACGATTTTGGTGATCGGGGCAAGTTGAAATTGGTGTGATTTGATTGTCGAAAAGCGTTCAGCTCCGACCGTTCTTTTGTTGCCCAGATGTGCGCGAATTAAGTCAGAACGCGCCTTCAAAATCCGCATCAAGCACAGCCTCTCGCATGAAATGCCTACGCAAGCGCGTTTTTCGTCTTGACAAAAGGAATGTCGATTATTGGTCCTAGGCCGCTTCTTATAGGGAAGGCAGCAAAGTCGTATGGCGTCCTTTGCCTAAAGAGTGACGGCCCGTGACGGACGATTTCGCGTGTGCCAGGAGGCCTGCATCGGCAGCCACTACAACAACCTCAGCTTCGGTCACGGCGGCTGCTGCCTGCCGAAGGACACCAAGCAGCTGCCGGCCAACTGCCGCGACGTGCCGCAGAACCTCATCGAGGCCATCGTCGACGCCAACCGCACGCGCAAGGACTTCGTTGCCGACGAGGTGCTGTCGCGCGTGGCGGAGCTTGTGCGCTCCGGCACGCCGGCGCCGGTGGTGGGCGTGTGCCGCCTCACCATGAAGACGGGCTCCGACAGCTCTCGCGCGTCGAGCGCGCAGGGCATCATGAAGCGCATCAAGGCCAAGGGCGTTCCCGTGGTGGCCTGCGAGCCCGCGTTCGACGCGCCCAGGTTCTTCGGCTCCGAGGTGACGCACGACCTTGCGGCCTTCAAGGCGAAGTGCGACGTGATCGTCGCCAACCGCTGGAGCGACGAGCTGGCCGACGTGTCCGCCAAGGTGCACACGAGGGATTTGTTCCGGAGGGATTAGGGGTTCGAATCGATTGGCGTGGGCGCTTGAGCCGACCCGATCGCAGGCTAGTCGAACTTTTGGGCAAGGTTTGATGCTTCTCTGTTTCTCGCTTAATTGTGATGAGGCCTTGCGACGGTACGTCCGGCTAGGTCCGTGGAAAACCGCCGTAAGGCGGTTTTCGCGTTTAAAGGGTCGCTTGTGAATTAGGGCTCTGGGGAGAGCTAAGATTGTCGACTGTCTAGTGGCGAGAATCGTTATGATTGGGAACTCGATGAAGCATCAATAGCTAATAATATTTGACGAATAAATCGTCAAATATTATTCTGCGGGTAGATGTCCGCAAGTTAGCGTGCGGTTGATTACCTAGGAGGAGCCATGCTTATCAGATTTTCTTTCAAGAATTTCAGGTCTGTGGGAGCTGACCCTGTAACGTTAGATATGGTTTCAACTGCGAAGATCAGGTCCTTTAAAAAACATATTTGCGCATCGTCTCAAGGTGCTCATGTTTTGAGGGATGCCGTTATCTACGGCGGTAATGCATCTGGCAAGAGCACCGTCTTTACTGCATTGCTGTTCATGAGAGCCGTTGTCCTGAATGGCGCTGTACCCCAGGGTGCTCAGGTTGAATATTGCAAGTGCGGCACTGGTCTAAAGGACCAGGAGTCTGTTTTCGATTTGCAGTTCCAGATAGATGGACATGTATACGATTACGGCTTTAGTTGCAATCTTTCTGAATTAAATGTCCTGTCTGAATGGCTGTACAGGCTGGAAGGTGAACCCACCTTACTGTTTGAGAGACACGGCTCGCAGCGGGTCGATTGTTTCGGACTCGAGCAGGGCTTAACCGAGTCCGACCAGATGAGGCTTGAGGTCTATCGCGATGACTTCATTCATCGGGTTTGTGAGGGAATCGGGTCGGAGCTTTTTCTTTCTGCTTTAGCGAACGGTCGCTCCTATTCGGAGGGGTCTTCTCTATTTTCTCTGTCTGAGGTATTTTCATGGTTTGGATCGCATTTCGATGCGATTGGGGCTGGGCAAGCGCCGACATCTTCCGATTTTTACGGACATGGCGCCGACTTGGACAAAGTTGCTGATGTTCTGGCTTCTTTTGACACGGGTATCAGTGGACTGCATAAGCAGGAAATAGGGATGGACGAACTCGATAAGTACATTCCGGCCGAAACTTTGTTCGCTATTAAGAAGATTGTCAGGGATAATGTTCCTTCTGGAACGGATGCCGAATCGACCATCACGTTTCGTAGCGATGATGTCTTTTTGAGCATCGAAACCAAGGGAACGTCAGAGCCTCATGCAACTATTCTCAAACTTCACCATGAAGGTTCTGTGCTCGATTTCGATTTTCGTGAAGAGTCGGATGGGACAAAGCGGCTTTTCGATTTTATGGACATCCTGTTTACCAGCAGCAAAGATAAGCTTTTCTTGGTTGATGAGCTTAGCCGTAGTTTTCACCCTATGCTTACGCGACAGCTGATCTCTCTTTTTAATCGGGTACACGAAGATGACGACTGCCAGCTGGTTTTCACAACGCACGAGAATGCAATTATGAGTTTCGATTATTTCAGGCGTGATGAGATCTGGTTTGTCGAGCGCGATGAGAACGGCTATTCAAGGTTGTATCCCCTTGATAAATTTGCGACCGATGGTGCAAGGTCCGATGCTCGTGTCAACAAGCAGTATCTTGAGGGTCGGTATGGTGGCATTCCTGTTCTGTCTACTGCAAAAGCGCTGGATGCTCTTGGGTTGAAGGGAGAAGAAGATGCCTCCGCTCAACTCGCTTGACACATGGTCGGTTAGAAGCGAATGGAAGATTGAGAAGCCTAAATCGAAATGTTTCCTGATCGGGGAAGGCGCCAACACGGAGTACTGGTATTTCGAGGCTCTTTCGTGCCGGCTTGCAAAGAAGGGAGAGCCGGAGCTTATTGAGCTTAAGCCTGTTGAGCGAACGGAGAAAGAAAAGAACCAGTCGGATCCCCGAAAGCTAATGGAGCACGCTTTGTCGATTATGAGAGGTGAGACAGGGGATGGAGAATTCATCCAGGGTATAGATCGTGTTGTGGTGTGTTTCGATACGGATATCTTTAAGAGCTGCCCGGATGAGTATTGGGGCCTTCTTGACGAATTTGAGCAGCATAACATCGAGGTTGCTGTAACGTATCCGAGCTTTGAGCTGTTTCTCTTGCTGCATAAAGCCGGTTCTCTTGAAGCTTCGATTTTGCCTTATGAAAAAGAGATTATTGAGAATAAGCGTGCTAAAGGAAGCCGAAGGCGATTTATCGAGAAATTGGCTAGTGTTGAGTTGGGGATGAACCTCAAAAGCAATCGGTGTGTTGGGGAGCTTTCGGAGGATTTTGACATTGCCTTGGTGGCTGAGAAAAAGGTGAACCAAGATTCCCGTTTGGCAGTTGGACGGCTGACTTCGAATGTGGCAAGGATGATTCGGGGCGTGGTAAACGACGGGGCGGCTGGCTGATTTCCTCAAGGACGTGTCTCAGAACCTGATTGAGGCCATCGTCGACGCCAATCGCACGCGTAAAGATTTTGTTGCCGATCAGGCGCTTTTACAGTCTCCGGGCTCGTGTGCCTCCCCTGGGAGGGCCGAACGAGGACATCGGAACGAGCATTTCGATGTCCTTGCGATTGCTTTCCAGCGAGAAAGCTTAAATTGTGTTATCCGTCTTGAGATTTCCGGCTAGCGGCAGCTTGCATTCGCGAAATTGCTATCGAATGACGCCAAGGTAATTTGCTATTGCGTCTATGTTTTCCGCCATCGGTCCGTTATGGCTGCAGCAATAAGCAGCGACTATGCGATTAAGCCACTCTGGTTTTCGCTCCATTTCATCCATGGTGTCGGCACTGCCAAACTTTTTCGCGGTGTAAATCATCGGCCTGTTTCCTCTCTTTTGCGCGTATTCTTGCGGCTTCTGTGCCTTGAAACCAAAAAAGGGCGGTCGCTTTTGCGAACGCCCTTAGTAAAGTTGGGAATTTGGTGCCTGTCCCTACTTTCCCACTTACGCCATGAACTTGTAGACGGCTTGGGTGTAGGCCACCGGGTCGTCGATAGGCAGGCCCTCGGTGATCAGCGCCTGATCGTACAGAATCGTGGCGTACAGGTGCACCTTTTCGGTATCGCCATCCTCGAACGCCTTCTGCACTGCCTTGAATACGGGATGCTCGGCGTTCAGTTCGAGCACTCGGTCGCTCTTTACGTGCTCGCCGTCGGGGCCCTGCGCCAAGATCTTTTCCATTTCCAGCGTGATGGGACCTTCTGCGGTTACGCAGGAAGGGGTATCGGTCAGGCGGGCGGAAACGGCAACGCGCTTAACCTTGCCATCGAGTGCCTTCTGCATTTCGGCGAACAGGCCCTCGTTTTCCTTCGTAATTGCTTCGGCCGCGCTCTTCTCGCCCTCGGTCTCCAGGCCCAAATCGCCACCGGCAACGTTCTTGAAGGGCTTTTCCTGGTACTCGTTCATCGACATGAAGCAGAACTCGTCAACGTCCTGCGGGCACAGCAGCACATCGAAGCCCTTGCCCAGCACCGTGTTCACGATGGGGCGCTTCGCCAGACGGTCGATAGCTTCGCCCGTTGCGAAGAAGATCGACTTCTGGTCCTCCGGCATGGCCTCCACGTACTCGGCCAGCGTCACCATCTTCTGCTGCTTGGCGGAATAGAAAAGCAGCAGGTCGGCCAGTACATCCTTCTTCATGCCGTAGCTGGTGTAGATGCCGTACTCCAGGTTGCGGCCAAAGCCCTTGAAGAACTTTTCGTAACCGTCGCGGTCGTTCTTCAGGAACTTCTCCAGTTCGCTCTTGATCTTCTTTTCGAGCTTGTTGGCAATAGCGCGCAGCTGGCTGTTCTGCTGCAGCGTTTCGCGGGAAATGTTCAGCGTCAGATCCTGGGAATCAACAACGCCCTTTACGAAGCTGAAGTAGTCGGGCAGCAGATCGCCGCACTTTTCCATGATCAGCACATTCGAGCTGTACAGTGCCAGGCCCTTTTCGTAGTCCTTGTTGTAGAAGTCGTACGGCGGGCGCTTGGGGATGAACAGCAGCGCGTCGTAGGTCAGCGCGCCTTCCGCGTGAACGGAAATGGTGCGGGCCGGATCCTCGAAATCGTGGAAGTCGGTCTTGTAGAAGGTGGCGTACTCTTCGTCGGACACCTCAGACTTGCGGCGCTTCCAGATGGGGATCATGGAGTTGATGGTTTTAACCTCGCGCACCGTTTCGAATTCGGGCGTGTAGTCGTCGCCAGCATCTTCGGGCTTCGGCAGCGGCTTGCGTTCTTCCACTTCCATGCGGATGGGGTAGCGCACGTAGTTGCTGTACTGCTTGATGAGGGCCTGGAGCTCGTACTGGTCCAGGAATACGTCGTACTCTTCTTCGTCGGCGTTGTCCTTCAGGTGCAGGGTGATGCTGGTGCCGTGGTCGGCGCCCAGTGCGGCGGCCTCTTCGGCGGTGGCGGGCTCGATGGTGTAGCCTTCGATGCCATCGGACTTCCAGGTGAAGGCTTCGGGCTCGCCGTATGCGCGGGAGGTTACGGTAACTTCCTTGGCAACCATGAACGAGGAGTAGAAGCCCACGCCGAACTGGCCGATGATGTCTACGTCTTCGCCCTGCTGCTCGGCGTTTTCGGTCTTGAACTCGAGGCTGCCGGAGTGAGCGATGGTGCCCAGGTTGGTTTCCAGCTCTTCGCGGGTCATGCCGATTCCTGTGTCGGAAACCGTGATGGTGCGAGCGTCCTTGTCGAACGCCACGTTAATGGAGAGATCGTCCTTGGAAACGGCGATGGTGGTGTCGGTGAGGCTCTTGAAGTAGAGCTTGTCAACCGCGTCGGACGCGTTGGAGATAAGCTCGCGCAGGAAGATTTCCTTGTTGGTGTAAATGGAGTTGATCATCAGATCAAGGAGCTTTTTGCTTTCTGTTTTGAATTGCTTCATTCAGATCCTTCCTTCATGGCTTGTTGTTCACGTTTGCCTGTTGGCACTGCGGCGGGTTGCTGGGCTGGTCGCGGCTGGTGCTGCGGCGAGGGCCCGCTGCAGTTGGCGCGGCTTCGAGCCCAGGCGATACGGCCGACGCGGCGCCGAGTTAGGTGTTGTGCCTGACGTCGTGACACCTGTGCCGCGTAGCGGCTTGCGCCCGCGAACTGCAAACAAACGTTGCTTCGTTGCCGTGCGCTCGCAGTACCGAAATGGTGGCGTGCAAGCGCCTATAAACATAATTAGCACTCCAACATGTGGAGTGCTAATACGGATTCTAGTATGTGCGCGCGGCATGTCAAGAAAGGAAGCATTCGCGCGACAGTTTGTAACGGGGTTGTTGCTTGCGGGACGTAGGTAAGCACAAAGGAGCTGCCGGCTCGCAGCGCATCGGCGCTGCGAAGCACCAACTGTGCCTGTTTGCGTTACAGAGCGCGTGCCTTTTCGATGGTGGTACGCAGTGCATCGATAACGGTGCCGCGGAATGCGCCTTTTTCCAGAACCTCAAGGCCGCGGATGGTGGATCCGGAAGGCGAGCACACCTCGTCCTTCAGCTGGCCAGGATGCTTGCCGGATTCGAGCACGAGTTTTGCAGCACCCAGTACGCCCTGCGCGGCAAGCTGGTAAGCCTGCGGGCGCTTCAGGCCCTCGGCCACGCCTGCGTCTGCCAAAGCCTCGATGAACATATATACGTAGGCGGGTGAGCTGCCGCCGATGGCACTTGCGGCATCGAGCTGCGATTCTTCCAGTTCAACGGTGGTGCCGAAGCTGGCAAGCAGGCATTCGACGGCGGCGACGTCTTCAGCGGTTGCCGAGCTGTTGGGGCAGTAGGCGGTAACGCCTGCCAGCACGTGTGCGGGCGTGTTCGGCGCGGTGCGTACGATGCGGACGGGCATGCCGAACTGCTCTTCCAGCCAGGCGATAGTCTTGCCGGGGGCGATGGTGACGACGGTCTGTTCAGGGCGCATTGCTCCACGGATTTCGGCAATAACGGCCTCGTACTGGTAGGGCTTTACGGAAAGGAACAGGATGTCGGCGTTTTCGGCGACGGTGATGTTGTTAGTGCCAGCGTTAATGCCGAATTCTTCGGCTACGGCAACGGCGTGCTCCGGCGTGACATTGGAACCATAGATTTCACCGGGCGCAACAGCACCGCTAGCGACAATTCCCTTGATCATGGCTTTGGCCATATTTCCGCATCCGATGAATCCAAGTTTCATAAGAACCTCCTTGTTGGCGGCGGGCTTGAATAACGCGTTGAAGCGAATAATGTTGCGCTCTGCCGGCGCCGTTTTATGAACGCGTTCTGCATTAGTCCGATTCTATGCGAAGTGCCTGAGGAAAGCACCTCGTTTGCGAGGAATTAATTAAGTGTTGAAGCTTTGTCGTGAAGTGCGTGGCGCGATGGGCGGGGGTAGAAGGTGGGCGGCGAATGTCCGTGTGCGTCGCTGGGTGCCTAGCCCCAATCGGTGGGATATTTGCCAACTACAGCGTGTGGTTGGGTGGTTCAAGCTGGTAGTTGTGATGGCCCTTTGGCGGAAAGGGCTTCTTGTGGCGACGGCGAACGCGGAACGCTCCATGCGATTCGCGAAACCCGTGGCTGCGTGGCGCCCGAGGACGTCCAGCGCGATTCGCGCCGGACCTGGCCGTATGGCGCCCGTGGACGCGCGGGCCTGCGGGCGGCCCAGCACGATTCGCGGCAGCTGAGATATGCCCTGTGGTTGCTTCTTGTATGAACGGTATACTTTTACCTAATTGATTTGAGAGGGGCAGGGAATGGCTAAGAAGAATAACGCGAAGAGCGCCGGTGGCGGAAACGCCGCTGCGAAGACCGAGAAAAAGGGCAAGAACCAGATTTCTCAGCAACAGGCGCGTGCGAGCGCGAAGATCAGCCCTGCACCCGAAGGGCCCGCACCTGCTATTTCGGTGCTGGTGCCCATTTGCAATTCCGAGCAGTATTTGGAGCAGGCGCTTGATTCGCTGATTGCTCAGACGTTCACCGACTTCGAAGCACTGTGCATCAACGACGGCAGCACCGATGGTTCTCTGGACATCATCAAGCGTTATATGGAAAAAGACCAGCGTTTTCGCCTGATTGATAAGGATAATTCCGGTTACGGCGCGTCAATGAACTTGGGCATCGACACCGCACGTGGCGAGTACATCGGCATTTTGGAGCCCGACGATTTCTTCGAGCCGAATGCGCTGGAGTTGCTGTATGGCCTGGTGAAGGATGCAAGTGCCGACGCTCCTGTCGATGTTGCCAAGGCGAACTACTGGTTCTACTGGAGCACGCCCAAGGAACGCAACCAGCTTATAAGCGTGTGCAAGTCCCCCATGACGGATGCCCCCTTTAATCCGCGCGATGTTCGCGAGGTGTTCTATTGCATTCCTTCCATTTGGTCGGCGCTGTATCGTCGCGAAATGCTGGCTGAAAAGGGCGTGCGTTTCCTTGAAACGGCGGGCGCAAGTTTCCAGGACCTGGGCTTCCAGTTCAAGGTGTGGGTAACCGCGCAGAAGGTTGTTATGTCTGAAGAGGCCATTCTGCATTACCGCCAAGACAACGAGGCGTCTTCTGTGAACGACGCGCAAAAAGTGATGTGCGTGTGCAAAGAATTTGACATGGCCGAGCGCTTCATCAAGAATGACCCTGATTGCGATGATTTGAGAAAAGTCCTGTTCAGGCTGCGTTATGACAGCTATATGTGGAACTTTGCACGCTTGGCGCCGGAGCAGCGTCGTGAATTTGTGGTTAGGATGCATGAGGATTTGCGTGCCGGGTTCAGGGGCGGCGCGTATGATCGCTCGCTGTTCAGCGACTATCAGAACGCGAACCTGCGTTACCTGATGGAGCACCCAAAGCGTTTCGAGCAGTTTTTCCCCAACGATCCCACGCCGCTGCGCAAGGGCTTGTACTATCTGCTGGTGGCAGGTCCCAAAGCAGTACTGAAAGCCGCAGGGAAATAAGCCGGGTGGGTATATAGGAACAGGCATCGTTTCCCCGTTTAGCGGACAGAGCCTCGCTTGCAGTGAATGAATTGCGCAAGCGAGGCTTTTTTGTGCGCTATGTCGTACTGGGAAAACGGGACCTCTCCCTATATTCCCAGTGCGACACCTGTGCGACACTGTCGCCAAACTGTCGCGACAGTGTCGCATGGGTGTCGTTTGGGGGGGCGATATTGCGTCGCGGTGCTGTCGCTTGTCGCGAACGGTAGCGCCCTTAATTGACCAAAATAGACGAAAGAATTTTGGTCAATCGCCTGTTTTCGCCCGAATAGACCAAAAAATAGGCTGTTTTTTTTTGTCTATTAGTAAGATATGCGACAATAGACCAAATAATTACCGACATTTTTGGTCTATTCGGGATGGTGTCTCATGTCGTCAAAATATCGGGACCTAAGAACCCTATTTCATATCTCAGAAAATGACGCCAGGCTCGTGTACGAGCAGCGCTTCAATTCCAAGGACGCCGTGCGTCTTAACTTTCAGATAAGCGGGAATCAAGCATTCTACGTAATGGACTCCGCGATTTACGAGCTAATTATCAAGGCGATGGAGCTTGATAGAGACATTGACCGCACCATAGGGATGTTGCCGCAGAGGGCCATTGAGCAATACATGGACAAATGCCTTATTGACGAAATCGTGCTTACTAACGGAATCGAAGGAGTTCACTCGACGCGCAGGGAAATCGACGATGCCCTTGAAATGCTCGCCGAAAAGGACAAGGCGGGCAGGTTTTTAGGCATTGTTGAAAAATATCATGCGCTAAGAGTGCGTAAAACGATTCCTATCGCTACTTGCGCTGATGTGCGTGCTTTGTATGACGAGCTGGTTCTCGATGAAGTAAGAGCCGATGATCCGTCTCATGTGCCAGATGGTCAGTTCTTCCGCAAAGGGCCAGTAAGCGTTCTGGATGCCTCGCATAAGCCAATACACCAGGGCGTTGAACCCGAATCAAAGATCATTGAACTGATGAATCAGGCATTGATGATCCTTGCTGATGAGGCCATCCCCGCGCTTGTACGGGTGTCGGTGTTCCATTTTTTGTTCGCCTATATTCATCCGTTTTATGATGGCAATGGGCGAACCAACAGGTTCATCAGCAGCTATGTCCTTTCTCGCAGCTTTAGCCCTATAGTCGGGTATCGCCTTTCGTATTCCGTGAAAGAGCGTATCGAAAAATATTACAAGGGGTTTTCGATTTGCGAGCATCCGCTGAATAAGGGAGATATAACGCCTTTTGTGATTTCCTTTTCGGGGCTGGTGGTTGATGCGATGGAAAGCATGCTGGATTCGCTGCAGGCGAAGCAGAGCGATTTGGCTGATGCGGTTGGGGCGGTAAATCGCGCAATCGCTACCAAAGAAGAGGACGCCGGTCTTTGGCGAGTTGCGTTCATTCTTGCTCAAGCGGATCTGTTTTCGGAAAACGGTGCAACTACTGAAGAGCTGTGTGTGGCAGCCGAGATGTCCGAGCCCACAATGGCAAGGAAGCGCAAGCTTATTAAAGAGCTAGGGTTTTTGAGAGAGACGCGCAAGGGCAGGCAAAGGTTCTACTCGTTGAATTTGCAGAAGATGGGGTAGGAAGTTCGTTGATGGTGGGCTGCGAGAATTTGAGGGCTTAGCGATTGTGCCCTTAATCAAATCAAAGGGTTTTTTCTTGCCTGTCAGAGGCGAAGAGGAATATAGATTCAATAAGAAGGGAGCTTGGCGAGCGGTCAATGACCGAATTGCCCAACACCAATGTCGATGAACTAATCGCCTCTATAGAAGGTGATTTCCAATAGATAGCTCGGCCCATGATCCGAATGGGCTTGACTTGATATCCGAAAACCATTGCCGTTAGCTTGTCGAAATTGAACATCCTTATGGAAGCTGAAAGGCGACGTATGAGTTTATGCGAATAATCGCTGGATTAAACGGACGTGCGCATAATTGGGATGTCGATCCCCTTTCCCGTTCCATTTATTCCAGTGTCGCCTCTTGATCATTGGCGGAAGGGAACAAATGAACACCTTAGAGGTCCTTAAATATCAAAATGTGTCAGACGAATTGAAAGATGCCATCGAGAATGGAGAGGCGGTTTCTGGTGAGGACATCGCAATCGTCTGAGCTTATCAAGATATGACTAGAGACTGGATCGAGGTGTATCAGCTTTACCAACTTTTCGAATGGAATTACCAACAATACAAGAAGGGGCTTTGTGTTGGTTACGATGATTCTGCGGGTTCGTTAGCGTCCTGCACCTCCAGTGATTCTGTTGGCGTTGCGGTAAACGGATATGTGGCGAACTACATATCTGCAGGAAGGAATCTCGCTGATTCTATGGAAGGGATCCTTAAAGCGGAAACGGGAAAGGATTCGTTTGCATGCCAGAGGTATAAACAGGCAGCATCGGAAAAATACGACAAGAAACAAGCCTACTATCTTTTCTACAAACTAAGAAACTATGTTCAGCATGGGCAGACGGTTGTGTCAACCTATAGCAATGGGAAGAGGCTTTATGCATGTTTTGATTTGGGTCAATTGAGAGAACCGGCCCATTTTAGCGCAAAGCCTAAGATTATTGCCTCTATGGATAAATGGGCTTATCGGATCGACGAGCTTGATGGACCTATTAAGCTTTCCCTTGGGCATTATGTTGAAGAATTTAATTACGAGATAAGGGATCTCTATTTCTCTTTTTTGAGCGCTATTCAGAAACACATAGGAGGTGCCTCAAAAAGCTTTTACAGGATGCTTAGTAGGCATCCCTCCTATGTTCGAATCGGACCCGATGGAGGTTCGTTTGTTTTTTACGAAGAAGAGGGGGCTATTCATTTGGTCCATGGCACTCAGGACAGAGTGAACGGTGAGTCGGTCCGCAAGCGGGAATCACTGATAAAAAAGGATTGCCGAAAAGCGAAGAAGACCCTGAAAGAGTGGAGCCAGCATTTCGTGAGAGCGGAAAAGTACTTTTAAGGGCATACCTTGCGAATTGTGCCCCATTTTCCGCAAAAACCGTGCAGGCTGGTTAGCGTGCACCAATACCCTTTACAATGAAACATCGTGATTATTTAGGTCGCGTTGAGTGCCAACCGCAAAGGCACCGGCCCCTGCGCAACCACTAAACGATAAGGAATTGCATTAATGCCAAATATGCTCTCAAGCGCTAATGCCAGAAGGAATTGGTTCACCATAACGTCCCTCGTATCCAGGGACTTCAAGCTGAAGTACCGCCGCAGCGCCCTGGGCGTTCTGTGGTCGGTTCTGAACCCCTTGCTCATGATGATCGTACTTTCCGTTGTGTTCAGCACGTTCTTCAAGTTCAGCATTGAAAACTACCCGCTGTACGTAATCTTGGGCAACGTCATGTTCGCCCTCATGGCCGATTCCACTTCGGGCGCCATGAATTCAATCATCGAATCTTCTTCGCTTATCAAGAAGATTCGCATTGAAAAGCTCATCTTCCCGTTGGAAAAAGTGCTGTTCCAACTGGTGAACTTCTGCATTTCGCTCATTGCTGTAGCTGCGGTAATGATCTTCTTTCAGGTTATGCCGCACGTTAGTCTGCTTGCCCTGCCGCTGCTGCTCCTGTACGTGGTGCTGTTCAGCGCGGGCGTGGGCATGGCGCTTTCCGCCCTTTCGGTGTTCTTCCGCGACGTGTGCCACCTGTGGGGCGTCGTTATCACCGCATGGACGTACGCCACGCCGCTTTTCTACCCCGTAGAAATCTTGCCCGATTGGGCGGCACCGCTTATGCAGTACAACCCTATGTATCACTACGTTAGCTACTTCCGTGACCTTATCCTGAGCGGCACGGTGCCCGGCTTGCAGGAAAACCTCCTGTGCCTGGGCATGGCGGTAGCTGCATTCGCCATCGGTCTGCTTATTTTCAAGAAGACCGAAAAGAAGTTCATTCTCTACGTTTAAGGAACAACCATGCCCGAAAACGTGAATACCAGCGTTCTGGAAATCGAATCCGAGCTCGCCGACGACTCGTCGAAGAAAACCATGATCAAGGTGGACCATGTGTCCATGATCTTCAACATGGCAAGTGAGCAGCTGAACAGCATCAAGGAATACGCGATTGCCGCTTTGAAGCGCGAGCTGCGTTTCAAGGAATTCCGCGCACTCGACGACGTTTCCTTCGAAGTGAAGCAGGGCGATGTGTTTGGCATTTTGGGCACGAACGGTTCTGGCAAATCAACCATCCTGAAGATCATCGCCGGCGTGCTTGAGCCCAGCAAAGGATCATGTACGGTTAGTGGAAATATCGCCCCGCTCATTGAACTGGGCGCTGGTTTCGACATGGAGCTTACCGCGCGCGAAAACATCTATCTGAACGGCGCGCTTCTGGGCTATTCGAAGCAGTTCATTGAAGAAAACTTCGACGACATCGTTGAATTTGCCGAGGTAGAAAAGTTCCTGGACATGCCCATGAAGAACTACTCTTCCGGCATGGTGGCGCGCATCGCCTTTGCAATTGCTACGGTTATCGTGCCCGAGATTCTGATCGTTGACGAAGTGCTTTCCGTGGGCGACTTCATGTTCCAGAAGAAGTGCGAAGACCGCATTACGAAGCTGATCAAAGAACATGGCGTGACGGTGCTTATCGTTTCGCACAACAATGACCAGATTGAGCGCTTGTGCAACAAGGCGGTATGGATTGAAAAGGGCCATCTGCGCATGGCGGGTACGGCGAAGGAAGTGTGCCAGACGTATCGCGTGCTGGGCGGCCATGTGGGCAGCAAGGAATCGGAGCAGATTGTGTTCGAAACCTTGCAGGATCTGAAGAAGCCCGATATGAGTGGCATCGAATCTATCGAAGCAGACACGCGTTACGGCATCGCGGCAAAGCTTTCGAGCCGGTGCTACCCCGATGGGGCTAAAGCGGCAATTCTGGCTTCGGGCGAGCACGAAATGGTGCCGCTGATTGCGAATGGCCTCGCGGGGGCATTGGACGCGCCGATCCTCCTTACTCAGAACGAAAGCGTGCCTGACATTACGGCGCAGGAGCTGACCAGGCTCAACCCCCAGACGGTGTACGTGCTGAATGGCGGTACGTTGGATGTGGATGCAATAACCAAGGAAGCATTTTCTTCCGTTCCCTCCGCTTCGGTGAAAGTGCTGGAAGGTGAAGACGCCTGCAGCCTTTCGTGGTCGATTTTCCAGCACGGCGAAGAAAAGGGCCTATGGGGCTCCGATGTTGCCCTTACCTACGATGGCTGTTTGGGCGATTTGGCGTCGCTTTCCCCTTATCTGCACTCAAGCCAATGCCCTGTGCTCGTGAAAAAGGGCGAAGAGTCTGTCTCTACGCAAATGCGTGAAGTCGCAACGAGCAGGCAGAGAGTTCTTGTCGTTGGGGGCTTCAAATCGTTTCCTGATGAAGGAATTGCTCCGATTGCTGCCAGCTCTGCCGAGATTCACCGTTTTGTTGGCGACGGTCCCTATGATGCGAACGAGAAGATCAATATGTGGATTGGTCTGCGCAGCAAGTCCGATTCCTTCTTGGTAGTTTCGATTTGGCATCCAGAGGATGCCTTGGCCGTTGGCCCGTTCGCAGCGAAGAGCAGCTCCCTGATCTTGTTGGAGGACCCGCAGAACCTTGATAGCGTTGCTCACGCAATTGCCTATATTGGCAAAAACAAGAAACAGTTGCGTTTCGTGGGCGATAGAACCAGGTTTAACGATCTTGACAAGGAATTGCTGGTTAAAGCCTCCTCCTAAAGGAGATGGCTGCATAGAATGGGGCGTGACAGCATGGAGAGACAAGGCAAACGCCAGGCAACAGTAACTATCGAGCCTGTCGGTGAAACCGGAAATAGAGGGCCGGGGTTGAAGCGCGTTCTAACGTATGGCACGTTTGACCTCCTTCATTACGGCCACATTCGTTTGCTGCAGCGCGCTTCCCAATTGGGCGATTACCTCATCGTTGCGCTTTCGACGGACGAGTTCAATGCGGTCAAGGGCAAGAAGAGCTTCTACCCTTATGAAACGCGTAAGGAAATGCTGGAGGCTATTCGCTACGTTGACTTGGTTATTCCTGAAAACAATTGGGGCCAAAAAAAGGCCGATATTGCTGAATACCACGTTGACACTGTATGCATGGGAAGCGATTGGGCGGGAGACGCCCGCTTTGAGGCGTTAAGGGACATGTGCGAGGTTGTGTATCTCGACAGAACCCAGGGTATTTCAACCACCGAGGTAAAAGAGAAGCTTGGCGCTAATGAAGAGTAAGCGCCAAGCTTCTTTATTCTAGCTAATCAGCTTGTTGAAGGCCTGCTTCATTTCGGCCGTGTCAAGTTCGGCGTGATCAACATGCCGAAAATGCGTGTGTATGTCCTTCGGCAATTCCAGATAGTCCCCGTACCTGCTTGTTAGGAAGCTGTCAGGGTTATTGGGAATGAAACATTCGATTCCCTCGAACATCACCCTGCGTAAGGGGAATATGTCATCGATGCCGTATGACCACCATCGTTGCTTGCCATCGTCTAAGTTGTCGAGCGACCAGAGAGCGGCATGCGCGTCTTTCTTTTGGCAGATAAGCCCCAGCGATTTCGATTCGTCAAGCGCTTTGGTGAAATAGGCGTCAATAACGGGCGCCATCGCGTCGGTGGACGCACAGTAAGGGGATTGCTCCCAGGCTGAAAGCTCGGGGTCTTCGGTCATCTTGCTGAGCATTGCCCTTCTGATATTCCGCTGCTTTTCCGCATTGTAGCCGCTAGCAGAAGGCGCCCAATCGTAAATGAACAGATCAAGGAAGCAAGGCAGCGATTCGTCTGCATACAAGAAGCGCACCTGGCGACATTGTGCGAATCTGTCGAACACTTCAGTGATACGAAACCGGTCACTTTCAGAGACAAGGGTGGTTAGCTTGTCTAGCTCGTCGCGAGTGATTCCCAGGTCAATATCGTCGTCCCAAGGGATAAAGCCGCCATGTCGGACTGCGCCCAGAAGCGTACCGAAATCGAGCCAATACGCTATGCCGCGCTCGTTGCAAAGAACATCGAAGTCATGAAGCAATTTTGTGCAGCCAAGCTGCAGAAGACGCATTCCGCCGGTGGCTTCAGGCAGCGAGTGGAAAAATCGCTTCTTTGCATCGTCGACACTCTCATCTTCGTGCTTGTACATTTCCCAAGCGAACATTTTCATATGTTCGTCATGCGCTGCCAAGTCTTCTGAAAATGACTCCATCATGGGATAACAGATATCGAATTTATGGTTGATATTTCCGTTGACCCCCATGTCAGCTTGCTCGATACGGGCGGTGATTGAGCTCTCGATATGGTTTAGTTTTTCGTCGAAGTGCTGTTCCGCAGCGTGAAAAGAACGCGACGAAATAGGAAGGAACTGTTTTAATGCTCTGAGGAAGGGCATGTGGAATCCGTTCTGTGCTTTCCTGCTGTATAAGGTAAGAGCAGGCTAGTTGTTCTGTTGTTGCTATACTAAAACATGTTTAGCAAATTTCGAAAGGCAACACATGCAGCCAGTTGTTTCACTGTTGGTCCCGATTTATAACGTCGAAAAATATCTTCGAGAGTGTTTGGATTCTGCCAAGAACCAAACCCTTTCCGATATTGAGGTCATTTGCATCAACGATGGCTCGACGGATAGCTCCCCCGACATCATTCGCGAGTACATGCAGGCTGACAGTCGCTTTAAGATTATCGACAAGGCGAATTCCGGCTATGGCGCCTCGATGAATCAGGGGCTTGATGCTGCATGCGGTAAGTACATTGGCATTTTGGAGTCAGACGACTTCTTCGAGCCTGATGCGTTGGAGAAGCTGGTAAATGCCGCCGAGGCAGCAGAAGCGCAAGTTGCAAAAGCGAATTTCTGGTTCTACTGGTCAACGCCAGAGGAAAAGAATGAGCTTTTCGAACTTGTAACTGCGCCCATGACGGGGCATGTAGTTAATCCGCACAAGGAAACCGAAATCTTCTACCTGAAGCCCTCTATCTGGTCCGCTGTTTACCGAAAGGATTTCCTTGAGCAAAACGGCATTCGTTTCCTAGAAACGCCGGGTGCGTCTTTTCAGGATTCTTCTTTCAATTTCAAGGTCTGGGCTATGACAGGTCGTGTTGTATTTTTGCAGGATGCCATTCTCCATTATCGTCAGGACAATGAATCGTCTTCGGTCAATTCTCCAGCTAAGGTGTATTGCATTTGCGATGAGCATGCTGAAATTGACAGCTTCCTTTCTTCGCATAAAGAATTAGCTTCGTTGAGGGAAGTAGAAGAGGGTATCAAGTTTGATAACTATATGTGGAATTACGAAAGGCTAACCGAGCCCCTGCAGCGCGAATTCATCCAGCGCTTTGCAAGCGAGTTCTCCTCCGACAAGAGCAAGGGCTATCTGAATGAAGCCGTGCTTGGCGAATGGAGAACAGGCGAATTAGCGGCACTAATAGCAGACCCAACGTACTATCATGCGCGTCGAGCTGCCCAGCAGATTTCGGGCGGCAAGTTTGCAAAGGCAAAATGCTATTTTACCGTTGGCGGCTTTGCGTCATTGGCAAAAGCTATATCACGCAAGGTTGGCTAGATAGGGCGAGTGGATTTTATGCCTTTCTTTTCAATAATTGTTCCCGTTTACAACGTAGAGAAGTACCTTTCCTTGTGCCTTGATTCTTTACGCAATCAGACCTTTCAGGATATCGAGGTAATTTGTGTTGATGATGGCTCAGCGGATGGGTCGTTGTCGATTGCCGAAATGCACGCGGCACTAGACTCTCGGATCAAGGTGTTTACAAAAGCAAACGGGGGAGTGTCATCTGCTCGAAATTTTGGCTTTGAAAAAGCCTCGGGTGAATACGTGCTCTTTATCGATTCAGATGACTATATGAGCGCCGATGCCTGTGAAGTTTTGGCAAGGGTAGTGAAAGAGCAGGGTCCCGACGTTGTGACCTTCGGGGCGAATTGCGTCCCAGAGTGGGCTAATTACCCCTGGTTGGAAAAATGCCTTAGCCCAAAAGCTCGTGTATACCATGACTTCGATCAGGCGATATTGTTTGAAGAGCCGTCCGCTCCTTTTGCTTGGCGTGTTGCTTTTCGACGGGCGTTCTTAGCGGAAAATAATATTGCGTTCGATGAGAGCCTCCCGTTGGGTGAAGATGAACTGTTCTTGTTTGTGGCGTATCCGTGCTCTGCAAAAACTATCTTCATTCCCGACAAGCTGTACTACTACCGACTTAGCCGAGAAGGCTCGGCCATGGATAGCCTGTTTGAAAAAAAGACAGAGCGCATCAAATGGCACTACCGAATTATTAGCGGGGTCTTTTCCGAGTGGCAGGCGCGAGGCTTTATGGGACTTTGCCCCGCAGGGCTTTTGGTGTGGGCGATAGACTTTGTATTTGAGGATGCTTTCCGCCTTTCTGAGGGAGAGAGGCGCAGGTCGTTCCGGGAGCTTGGCCGCTTGATTGGTTCCTATTTCGATCATCCTCTCGAAACAGCACGCTCGGTAAGTCCTCATATGTTTACCGTGGTGAAGATGCTTCTTGATTGCGGAGAAGGGTCCGCGGTGCCGGGCAGCATAGGCAGGGAATACACCCTTTCCCGCATTGGTTGGACGGGTTATATTCGCAATGTTTGCTTGAGGGCGCTAGACAAGTTTAGCAAGTCGGCCTCGGAGGATCCTGCAGTAATGTCTCAGCAGAAAGCCGAGCTGGAAAAGTGCGAAGAAGATGCTCTTGCGTCGCTTGAGACTTTAAAGAAAGAATTCCGTGCGGCGCAAGAAACAACAACGGAGTAATTAGCATGTGGCTTGATTTTTTTGTTGCGGCACTAGCGGTGACGGCGTTGCTGTATATTCCAGGTTTTTTTGCTGTGAGGGCGCTTTCTTTTGGGAAAGCAACGGCGCTAGCGGCAGCTCCGGCGATCTCAACGCTTTTATATTGCGTTTTCGGCATCGTATACGGTTGGCTGGGTGTTTCCGTTGAGTGGTGGGCTGTAGTTGCTCCAGCGGTTGCACTCTCGCTCGCTGTGTGGCTTATTGCTTCCCAGTTTAAGAAAAATAGTTGCAGCCACGACACCCAAAATGTCGATGCGGTCGACCTGCCCCTTCTTGCGCTCTATGCAATGTTGGGCATGCTTGTTGTTGGCTTTGTTTTTGTCAAAGACCTGAACGGGGCAGCTTCCTTTGCTCAGCTATATGACAATGCATGGCATTTAAGTGCGATTGAATCGATGATGCAGCATGGCAATTTCTCGGTTTTTGCAAGCTCATTGTATTCAACTGATGAAATTGCCGTGGGAATATCTCCTGCAAGCGCTTCAGGAGGGTTCTACCCGGCTTCGTGGCATACTGTGACCGCACTTAGCGCGGGTATGGTTTGCGTAAGCTCTCCTGTTGCCGAAAACGCATCTTTGATGGTCTTCATGGGATTGGTTTTCCCCCTAGCGCTGTGCATGCTTTTGGTGGTCTTCTTCGAGGAGCGAAAGATTGTTGCTCTGGGGTCCTTGTTTGTACTTGCGTTTACGGCATTCCCCTGGGGTTTTCTGACATTTGGGCCGCTGTATTCGAATCTCGCAGCCTATTGTGTTTTGCCTATAGCTATTACGGCAGTTTGTGGACTGTTTTGCAGGACATCCTCAATGCGCGAGCGGCAATCTTGGATGATGTTGCTGGTATTTAGCGGTGCGTCTTTGGCGCTGCTTCAGCCTAATGCAATTTTTGCCGCGATTGTTCTCGGCGCTCCTTTCTGCGCCAAAGAACTGTGGTTTTCGACAAGGGGGTCAAACCGCGGGAGTTATTGTCCCTACGCTGTCTGCTTGCTGTTTCTTCTTGCCCTGCTTGGGCTCTGGTGGGTGTTGTGGAAGTCGTCTGCGTTTAATGCGGTGGTCACATATCCCTGGCCAGCCTTCGAGGGCAAAATGGACGCCGCGATTGGCTCAATCAGCCTTTCTTTGCGTTCTTATCCTTCCCAGTGGTTGCTTGCTGCGCTGGTTTTGTTTGGGGCTCTTTGCGCGATAGTCAGAAAGCGATTCCGTTTCCTTGTTGTCTCGTATGTGCTGTGCACGGTCACTTTTGTTGTTTGCGCAAGTACCGAGGGATCCTTGAGGTCTTTTTTGGCAGGTTTTTGGTACAACGATGCTTACAGGATTGCCGCGAATGTCGCTTTGGCTTCAATCCCCCTTGCAACTTATGGCGCGCATGAAGCTTTTTCCCTTCTCTGGGGCCTTGGTAAGAGGGTGGGGTTATCAGTGCGGTTGGTGCGTATGTCTTTGATTGTCTTGCTTGCTGCCTTTGTCACCGCTGTTTATCGGCCGACGAATTTGTTTTTTGAGTCAAATTACGACAATCAACCGGCTTTCGAAGTGGTGAATGCAAAGCTCAATTGGCTGTCTGCCCCCGAGGTGCGTAGATACACGGAAGAAGAGGCGTTATTTGTTCAGCAGGCAAAAGAGCTTTCTTCTGCTGATCCTGGCGGAATAGTCAATGTTCCCTACGATGGCAGTGTGTTTTCCTATGGGGCAGATGGGGCAGATGTAATGTTCAGGAGCTATTCTTCATACGGGGGTGGCTCCGAAAAGCTCGATAGCGTTCTGGTTCGCGAGGAGTTGTGCAATGTCGCAGATAATAATGATGTTGCTGTCGCGGCAAGCAGGCTCAATGCAAAGTATGTCCTACTTCTTGATTGCGGGGGAGAGGAGGCTGAAGAGTCAACGCTTGATGATGAGATTGCGAAATCAAACGGGCATTATTTCAATGGTGTGACCTCGATCGATGAGCAGACGCCAGGATTTAAATTGCTTCTTGCGGAAGGAGATATGCGTTTCTATAAAATTACAGAAATTACAGGATAAAGAAGCGCCCATTGCGGTCCGTTCAGGGTTGCAACGGGGACTTCTTTGCATTGATTACTCTTCCTCAAAAAGGCGAATACGGTTGATTTTTGCGCGAATCAACGCCGCCTAACCAAGATAGCGGCGCACCATATCCGTTCCAAAAGCGGTCATCTTGTAAAAGATCCGAAGCTGGCCATCGCCATCAACGTCAATTTTTGTCTCTTCAAGCAGCCCATTTTCTCGTGAGGTTGCCAGGGCTTCATCTACGTCCTTGTTATTCAACAGCTTGTAGCCAGAGTAATCTTCCTTGAGTGCGGCGATAACATCGTTTGCGCTCAGCTCCTCGCCGTGGTCGAAGCATTCGATAATGGCGTAGTGCAGGGGGGGCAGGTTGTTCTTCATTTTGGCTACTCCTTATGTGCCTTGATACTTTTTGTGGGGTTGATGGCAATGCAGAAGATGCCGGCAATCATGATAAGCGCGCCAATCCACTGCATTGCGGAAAGGGACGGGTAGTCGGCAGCCAAGCCGCCAATGTTCAAGACGCCCAATACAATCCAGATGAAGAAAGGGCCCCAGAAGGCGTACATACCGTTGCACGCCATGCCCAGTGCGGTGCCGCACATGGAATTTCCCTTATACCAGAAAGAAAAGGCTGGCATTGCAAACAGGCCCGACACGGCGAAGATCAATATTGAGGGGTCGGAAACGGCCGTGCACAGGATAGCGGGCACGGCAGCAATGCTATCGCCCATTGCGGTAAGAACAGGGAAGGCGATTGCCAGTTCTAGAACACCGGCTGTAATTTGCCTTATGGCAATGCCGATGCGGTAGTCAATCAGGATGGTTCCGAAGCCCGCAACGCAGCCCTCGAAGCCCCAGCCGAACGCAGCAAGGAAGGCGAACAAGCAGCCAAACAAGGCTTCGGGGCCCATGTCGGCAAAGCTGGTGCCACCAATAATGCCTGCAGCGGCAAGGCAAATCAAGATGCCTATAACCTTATGGACCTCAAGGCTTTGCTTGAACAACACGCGACCAAGAATGGCGCCAATAGCGCAGTTGAGCGCAGCGATGGGCACAATGACGCCCGGGTTGCCCGCTGCGGTTGCTGAATTCAGCGCCACCACGTAGGCAATGGTGGCGAACGGACCGCCGATGGCTGCGCAAGCCATCATTACCCAGCCGGGCTTCGTCTTGACTGTTTTCCAAAGGTCGCCCAGCTGACCGTTCTTGGCGCACATGGCCACTGACCACAATCCGCTGAACGTATCGTTCAAGCCCGCGGCAAGCGCGGCGAGGGTGAAGGTGATTGCAAAAGCGCTAAGGGGTGCGTTGCCGTTCCAGCCTTCGCCACCAAACCATGCGGCCCATACGCCTTGTGTTTCTCCCAGAGTTAAAAACGCCGTATACAGGCCGTAGCAAATGCCAGAAGCCACAGCGAAGGCTATCCCTTTTGTCATGTATTTGCGGTGACGCTGTTTTTGCAGGTTGGAAATGCTCTGTTGCATGTTTGCTCCTGTCGAAAGGGTGTCGGTTTCTAGGGGGTTGCGTTAGTTGATGCCTGTTTGATAGAGGGCCAGCGATTTGTCAAGGTACTTCTTGGCGTAGCGATAGTAGATGTACAGCCACTCTCCAACCGATTCCCCCTGAGATTCCTTGTAAAGGGACCAGAGATACCAGCACCAGCCAGCAAAGGCAACTGCGGCATAGCAATGTTGAAGCTGTTCAATGGAAGCCTGGTTATCGAAATAAAGGGAGATGAGCTTGTCTGCTGCCGCCTCGTCAAGCTCACTGCAAACAATGAAGGTTCCCAGGTCTTGTGAAAAATCGGCCATGCCGGAGTATTCCCAGTCGATCAGTGAAAGAGTGCCCTTTTCGTCCTTCAAAAGATTTAAATAGAAGAAGTCATTGTGGCAAAGCACGGTACGCCCTACGCCGTCGGCGCTAAATAGATCGTAGAGATGCGCGAAATCTGATTCCAGCTGACGAAAGTTGGGGATGGCGTCAAGGTCGGAGGGTTCGATAAGGCCTGCGTAGTCGCACGACTTCTGGAAGAAGTTGAAGCTAAGCGCCAATTTTGCATCAGAGCCGTGAAGCTTCTTGATAAGAGAGGCGGCTTCTTCGATGTCGGTAGGGTTTGAAGGGTCAAGCTGTTCGCAGTTGGGGATGAAGCGGGAAACCTTCCAGCCTTTTGCAGGGTCTTCATAGATAAAGGTGTCGTCGATTTTCAGCGATCGGGCCAATTCCTGCGCCTTTGTCTCTTCCTGGCGGTTGATTAGCTTGTCGGTGCCAACGCCGGGGTGGCGGTAGACGTACTCCCCGCTGTTGATGGCAAAATGGCAGGATAGGTTGGTAAGACCCTGCTTCAAGGGGTAGATGTCATGAATTTCGTCTCGGGTGCAGCCAAGGGTGGCAACGATGTTGTCGAAGGCTTCTGAATCGACGTTCTGGATGAACTCAGGGTCGAAAAGCCTCAGTTCATCGAGCGAATCGAACTCGTTGATCATGCCATCGGGATAGGGTCGCACTACCATATCGAGCTCTTTGATGTGGTCGATATAGATTTGCTCCCAAAGTTTGTCTGCAGTTTCGGGGCGGTCGTATTCTGCGACGAGTATTTCGGAAAAACGCTTGGAGAACGCTTTATCGAAATAAACATGCCCAAGCATAATCAAAGAATCGGAGCCGCCGATGGTTACCCCGGCAATTCGCTTGTTCGGACCTTCCTTTATGCACCATTCAGGGGTTTCGCCCTTGCAGAACTGAGCTGCGTAGTATGCCTGATACACATACGGTTCGAAGGGATTTTCGGTGAAGTAGTCGTCCGAAGAGCAGATAAAGGTATTGCCAAGCTTTTCGCGAACACGCATAAGGGTAGAGTTGTTGTTGCGCGATGCGTACTCGGGGTTAATAACGATGGTTACATCAAACGTATCTTCGAGGTAGAAGAAGTACTCTTTCTTGTAACCAGCAACAACGGTAATGTCATTAATGCCCGCCTCTTTGAGCTGTTTGATTTGTCGTTCAATAAGCACTTCTCCTCGAACGCGAAGAAGGCCCTTGGGCTTTTCGTAGGAAATAGGGGCAAAGCGCGAAGAGAGGCCAGCCGCCATGATGATTGCATTATCTACCTTAAAGGGAGAAAGCGCTTCTTTGCCTTCTGCATTGATTGCGCCATTTGAGACCATGCCCTTTTCGGTGAGTGATTTAAGCGCAGCGTTTGCGCTTCCCAGTGAAATACCCGATTTGCTTGCTATTTCGCGCTGGCTTATGGATGGCGTGCCATTAAGAGCAACGAGCACATTGAATTCATTCTTAGATAGCAAAGATTTCTCTCCGTTGGTTTGTTCAATATAAATAAGTATAGCCGAATATTGAACATAAGTTCAATATTCGGCTATATGAAAATAATTTGAACAAACAATAAACGGGATGACTGGTTTATCGCACCCATTTCCCGTCGGCGCCCACATAGTAACCCCCGACCCAGCGGTTGGTTGCCATTCGTCCGTCGCCCAGCAGGTAGTAGTCGCCGATCCAGGTGGAGTAGCGCATGACGCCGCTGGGGTTGGAATAGTACCAGTTGCTGCCGACCTTGTACCATCCGGTCTCCATGGCTCCGCTGCCGTTAAGGTAGTACCACTTTCCTCCGATGGATTGCCATCCGGTGAGCATGGCTCCCGACCCGTTGAGGTAGTACCAGGTGCTTCCAAGTTTCAGCCACCCAGTCGCCATTGCCCCCGACCCGTTGAGGCAGTACCAGGCGCTCCCGATCCACTGCCATCCGGTGAGCATAATCCCCGATCCATTGAGGTAGTACCAGGTGTTGCCGGTTTTCAGCCATCCTGTTTGCATCGCTCCCGAACCATTGGCGTAATACCATTTGCTATCGACCTTGAACCATCCTGTTCTCATGGCTCCGGACCCATCAAGGTAATACTTGGTTTCGCCGAGTTTCAACCAACCCGTTTTCATTGCGCCACTGCCATTGAAGTAGTACCAGCTGCCGGCAATTTTCTGCCATTCGGTTGCCATTGCTCCGGAACCATTGAGCCAATACCAGGAATTGTCGAGCTTCAGCCATCCAGTTTGCATCCAGCCAGAACCATCGAAATAGTACCAGTATCCATTGATGCGTTCCCAGTCGTTGCGTGTGTAGGAGCCGTCGGCGTGACGGTACCACCACTTGCCGCCGCTGTTGATCCAGCGGTCAACATTCAGGTAACTCAGGCAGTCCTCTTTTTCGCTGCGGTAGCGATTCTGCCATCCTTTCCAATATATCTGCTGCTTGGGGTAGCGCTTGGAAACATTGTTAACAACGAAGTCGCAGAGCGTAACAATCAACGTTTCGTCAGACATGGATTCGTTGATGCCTGAATACTTGAAAAACCAGTTTGCGCCGTAGTAGTTGCCGTTTTTAATATACGAGGCGCCACCGCCGGCTCCGAAGAGGTTGACCATGCCCCAGCATAAGCCTTTGATGCAATCGGGGCGGTTGTCGAGGTTGATGCCGAATGCGCCCAGGCACCCGCGGGCTCCTAGCGATCCGCTGTAATACTCCGTGTAGGCCCAGCCGTTTTGCAGCCGTGAAAACTCATTGGGATCGGCTTTGTATGCGGCGTGCCATGCGGTGTTAAGGTCGTTGCCCAGTCGGGTAAAAGTGTTGTTGCTTCTTGTTGCGCCCGTTACATCCCATCCGTAGCGGTCGCCGATGACCTTGAGGGCTTTGTATTTTGAGGGATTGTACTGATATACCGCTTTAAGGAAGCTGCCCAGGCCATAGCGGTTATCGAACTGGAAATAGCCCATTGCATGGTAGCCGTCGCCCGAGCTAAGTCCTTGATCATAATTGCAGCTGCTTTCGTACTTACAGAAATACAGCATCTCGTCGCTGAAGCTCATAGGGGTTAGGCTGGAGCCATTCGAATAGAGTTCGACATCGTTGGTGTCGGGTGGATAGACGTCCATGACCTCAGAGGGGTCGTCCAGGCCATCGGCCCAGATTGCTAGCTTGCCGTCTTCGTAATCCAGCTCAGAATAAGCGGAATCCATACCGTATTCGTCGTTGGGGTCGGCCTCGGGCGAATCGGAATCTATGCCGAATTCGTTTTCGATGGCGGGAGTAGCATTGGGACTGGTGTCCTCTGCAGATTCGTAGCTTTGATTGCCAGAGTCCGTATTGGGCGAATGGGGCTTTGTGGCAATGCCGCCATCGGTAAACTCGGATCCCTGTTCAACAGGTACCTCGGTATTGGTTTCGTCGGTTGCCTTTGCCGTGTCGGCAAAGGCTGAGTAGGGCAGGAGCCCCATTGCTAGAGTGACCGAAAGGAGAGAGTTAAGTGCTTTGTTTTTGAGTGCCATGTTAACCATCCTTGGAGAGATTTGCGTTCCCATGATACCGAAATGTGCTAGAAGCGGCAGGGTGTTTGTACAGGGGGCAAGATTTCTCGTTTGCAAACACACAAGACTGCTAACTCTGATGTAAAAGTGAGGGCTGCTGCCCTCACTTTTACTTTGGGCTTATCGCGCCCATTTCCCGTCGGCGCCCACATAGTAACCCCCGACCCAGCGGTTGGTTGCCATTCGTCCGTCGCCCAGCAGGTAGTAGTCGCCGATCCAGGTGGAGTAGCGCATGACGCCGCTGGGGTTGGAATAGTACCAGTTGCTGCCGACCTTGTACCATCCGGTCTCCATGGCTCCGCTGTCGTTAAGGTAATACCACTTTCCGCCGATAGACTGCCACCCTGTGAGCATCGCGCCGCTGCCGTTGGAGTAGTACCAGGTGCTACCTACCTGGTACCAGCCAGTGAGCATTGCGCCACTGCCGCTGAGGTAATACCACTTCCCGCCGAGCTTCTGCCAGCCGGTCTGCATGGTGCCGTTGGCGTTCATGTAGTACCAGCTGCCGCCGATGCGCTGCCAGCCCGTGAGCATGGCGCCCGACCCGTTGGCGTAGAACCACTTGCCTCCAGCCTTGAACCACCCGGTCAGCATGGCGCCCGACCCGTCCAGGTAGTACCTGGTCCCGTCGAGTTTGAGCTGGCCAGTCTGCATAGCCCCGCTGCCGTCCAGGTAGTACCACTTCCCGCCGAGCTTTTGCCACCCGGTCTGCATGGCTCCCGAACCGCTGAGGTAGTACCAGGTGCTGCCAAGCTTGAGCCAGCCCGTTTGCATCCAGCCGGAGGCGTCGAAATGGTACCAGTAGCCGTCGATTTTCTCCCAATCGTTGCGCGTGTAGGATCCGTCGGCGTGACGGTACCACCACTTGCCGCCGCTGTTGATCCATCCTGTTTTTGGAGCAACGCTTTGGCTTGAAGCGGACATGTAGGTGTAATTAAGGTCGCATCGAGTGCTGATTCCTGGAACTTTGCCGTAATCCGAAAACTGCCACATCCCATTGGTGTTTTTGAAGTTGGTGAAACCAGAATAGGTCAGACCGCGAGATGCATTATACGCCGCTACCCATTTTGCGCGCTGATCAAAGCAGGAATCAGCCAAATAGTCGTTCCACCAGCTTTGGCTGGCGTATGTGCCTGTTTTGTACCCTTCTTTTTCAAGGGGCGCAAAGAATGCTTTTGCAAAGGCGGCTTGGTCTTTGTCTCTGAGTGAGTCTTCTTCCAGATCATAGTAAATGGGAAGCGAAACATCTTTGGACGAAAGGCCAGCTTGTTTGAGGCATGTCAACACATGCTGTCCTTCTCCTGCGGCGCGATTCGTGTTGTAGGCGTATGAATAAAGGTAAACACCGAAGGGGATTCCGTTTTCTTGGCAGCCTTTAACGTTGTTCAGCCATTGACCGTCGTCTTGATTCCTTTGATCTTGCCCGTACCCGCAGCGGATAATGGCATAATCGATGCCGGCTGCTTTAACTTGCGCCCAGTTGATGTTTCCGTTGTGGACAGAAACATCAATGACCCTTTTCGCGCCATCGCCAGAGCAGTACCCGTTATTAAAGCGGTCAAACCAGTTGAATACGGTGTATCCCTGGTCGTTCTTTTCGGCGCTAAAAACCTGAATACCATCGTCGTCGGGGTAGGCTCCCTGGTCGGTGGTGACTAGCTCGCCGTTGTTGAACCTCCAGCTATTTGCCTTGTCTCCGGTTTCGCCGCTTTCATCGTCGGCATACCCCGTGCCTGGACATATAGCTAATGCCAAAAGAGATATGAAGAGTAATGCAGAGAGTTTCTTTCTCGCTTCTTTCAACGTGCTTCCTTTAATTGCCAGTGAGAACATGCATTATTGCAGTATAGGGTAGAGCCATCGGAGAAGAAAAACAAACAGAGGCGATCGGCGATTAGACGACAAAGGAGGGGTGCCCCCTCCTTTGTCTCGGCTATCCGTAAATCACTACGGTGGTTCCAGCGTAGACGTTGTTGTATATCCACTGCGCATCAGGGTATGCCATTCTGATGCAGCCATGGGAAAGGCTTTTCCCTAGCTCGTTGTTTGAAGCGAGAATTGTATGGAAGAAGTATCCGCCGCTGATCTGTGTGCACCATTTTGCGCGGCTATCGGTGCTCAGTGCCATCCTTTTTCCGCCGCTAGTTCGGAACGTTCCTGTGATTGTGGGACTGCTTGGTGCTCCCGTAACGCAGTCAACGTAATACTGCAGGGACCAATTGCGCGAAGAGCCCCTATAGATACCAACTTTATGAGTCGATCTGTTTACGGCAATGAGCCATTGGGTTCCACTGTTGCATCCCCAGATTCGATCTGTCATTTGGGCGCGTTCTGGGTTGGGAACCCAAGCTCCGCTGCCATCGAAGTAATACCAAGTGCCACCGATCTTCTGCCAGCCAGTTGCCATGGCGCCAGACCCGCTCAGCCAATACCAGGTTCCTCCTTGCTTCAGCCACCCTGTCTGCATCGCGCCCGAGCCGTTCATGTAGTACCAAGTTCCGCTAACTTTCTGCCAACCGGTTAACATTTTGCCGTTGTAGCCTAGAAGGTACCAAGTGCCGTTGATCTTCTGCCATCCAGTTGCCATAACACCCGATGAGGGGTTGATGTAGTAATATACAGAACCTTCTTTGATCCATCCGGTTTTTGCCTTATGAGTTTTGGGGTCAGCATAGGTTTTCATTCCACTACCGAGGTTTACCCAGCCTGAGCAAAGAACGCCATTGTTCTTTAATGTGCCGTCAGCATCGCGAGTTATGTTGCCAAGCGCTCCAGAAGACGAAGCAAAGCGAGCATTTCCTGCTGCGTCAACTTTCACCCAACAAGTTGACGCCATTGCGCCCGAATTCTTGAAAAAGTAATCGGATCCGTCGATTGTCTGCAATCCTGTTAGCATGGGATGTTTTGGGTCGGAGGGGTCGAGCCAGTACCAAGAGCCGCCAGTTTTTAGCCAGCCAGAACTCATTGTTCCCGATCCAGAAGCCCAATGCCAGGTGCTGTCTTTACACCAGTCATTACGAATCATGGCACCAGAAGAATTGCACCAATAGAATGCCCCATTGTCGTCGACGAGCTTATTGGCTGCCATCTTTCCGTCTTGGGCAGAATCCATCCAGTACCACTTGCCTGAAACCTGGCGCCAACCGGTTGCCATTGCGCCATTGCTGTCAACGCGGTACCAGGATCCGCCAGCGCCCTGTACCCAGCGGGCAGAAGCGAGCGCGCCCGAGCCATCGGCGAACCACCATTTGCCGTTGTCGTCTTTAATCCATCCAGTTTGCATTGCGCCTGAGTCGCGATTGAGCCAGTACCATTTCCCGCCGTTGCTAAGCCAGCCGGTTTTCATGGCACCGGAAGAGGTGAGGTAGTACCAAGCACCCTGCTTTTGCCACCCGGTAAGCATGGATCCAGAGCCGTTGAGCAAATACCATTTGCCATCAACCTTAACCCAGCCAGTTGCCATTGCGCCGGTTTTAGTGTTGAGCCAGTACCAGCTCCCGCCAGAGGAAACCCATCCGGTGCGAAGCGAGCCGTTTTTGTTTGGGAACCACCATTTGCCGTCGGCTTTAACCCACTTGTTGCCAGTGACGATTGCCCCTGACGAAGTGGCATGGTACAGAGCGCTGCCAACAGAGAAGTTTCCTGTGATCATCTTGCCGTCTGCCCCGAGGCGGTACTGCTTGCCGTCTGTTTTAACCCATTTCGATTCGGTAGCCTTTGAGGAATTGGCGAACCAATACCAAGAACCTTCGAAATCACGCCAGCCGGATATGGTCGCCTCAATGCCGTTGGAGTAATTGATTAGATGTCCGTTTTCCAGCACGAGTCCATTTTTTGCTGCCTCTGCAGGCTCAGAAGAGCTTGCGTTTGACGGCGAGCCTGGAGTGGTTGTCTCTGCCTCTTTCTCTGGAGATTCGTTTTTTGGAGTGGGCTCATTTCCTGTTGGCGCTTTTCCGGCAAGACGTTCTTGCGTTTGCTCCGCGTAGCCGGAATTAGTTGAGCTCGCCCCGTTTTGAAGCTCGTCTGCCATTGCGGCAGCGGGTGTAAGCGCCAGCGCAAGCGCTGCGGGGATTAATAAAAACCCAATCCGTGTAATCGTAGTGTTCATTTTATGTATCCCTCACCTGGTCGGCGATATTCTGGTAGCTCAATTGTACCTGTTTGATCGCTGCATTATCAGGGGATACCGCTAATTGTGCGATTTGAACTACTTGGGGAACATGGCATCAACCCCCCCATTGCGGAACGGGCTTGTACTGGATTGGTCTCGACGACGTGCTGCTGCGGAGACCGCAATGGGGAAAGCGCCATATTGCGCGATGTCAAATGTGTGGTCTGTGTCATCGAAGGCATTCTGCAGTGCGGGTTTGCATGAGGTTCTTGAATGGTCATGGCTGGAGGAAGTCAATGCGTGTAGGCCTGCTTGTGTATGCCTTTGGCTGTGTTGCCTCTTTTTTCTATTGATTGTCGTCTATTGAAAAGAGTTCTGTTGCTCGAGCCCTGATCCCTTTGATGTCGAAACATTTTGCCTTAGGTTTGATTAGCTGTTGATTGCTGCGATTGAGGCGCAATGCCGCTTCGGCCCAAGCAGTTGGGTCTGTGATGGAGAGAGAGCTTACTTCATTGGAGATGATCGTTTCTGGTGATATTGTGTCAGAGAGGATGCATGGAAGGCCGTTGAATTGCGCTTCAATGATTGCCAGGCTGAGCCCCTCGTACAGAGAAGGGTAGGCGGCAATGTCGAAGGCTGAATAGAAGCCTTGCACATCGCGTTGGGGCCCGGCGAAAACAAGGCGATCGTCGACGTTCGCTGAACGTGCAAGGGATTCGATCTCGTCTCTTTTGCTTCCTTCGCCAACTAAGAAGATTATAGCGTCCACTCCTTTGTCTGCTAGGCAGCGAAGGACTCTGATAAGGAACTGATAATTTTTTTGGTTTTCCAGTCTTCCAATTGAGCCAAGTACCAGGGCGTCATTTATCCCGTATTGCGAACGAATTTCTGCTCGCTTTCCAGGTGAGAAGGACACTTTTTGGGGGTCAACCATGTTCGGCACAACGGTATAATCGTCATTTCCGAATAAAAAATCACCTGCAACTTTTGAGCAGGCCCATTTGTCCGTTGCCAAGGCTAAACAGGAGTTCCAATTAAGCTTCGAGAATACCTGCGTTATTGTTCGTGATGGCATCCCCCCATTGTGCATGTGGACAATTCTACGAGGGATGTTTGCATTTGCCGCCATGCGAAGCAAGTCGATGTTTGAAACTTCGTTGATGTTGAACCAAAGCGTTGAGTACTCGTTGAAATGGGATTTCGCGAATTTCTTTAGGCTGCGCCAATAGGCAATAGGACTCTCTATTTTTACCGGCAATGTGAAGAAGCGATTACGCCCATTGTCTAACAGATACGAGAAATTCGAGGGGTAGTTATAGCAAAGGAAATCGAAAGAAAGATCTGGTAGGGCAGAGGAATAGTTGCTTATAACCATTTCCGTGCCTGCAACATTATTAGACATCCCCCAAACAAGAATGCGCTGTCTATCCATGGGTATTCCTTCCGATGGTTGGCTAATGGTTCGTTAAACCGGCGAGGCGAGAGATCGTCCCTGCTGATGTCAGTGCCAGCTGCTCGTGCCCAGACAGCAACAGTTTTATAGGGAGCTTGAAGTCAAAGCGCATCCTAGCAACAACAACTGCAGTATCGCTCTCGCAGATTTCGATTATCCCATCCGCTATAGAGCATGCATGCTTTCTTTTTTCAACTGCCGTACAGTTTGAGTTTGCCAAGGACATGAGCGACCAAAAGAGGTGTTTTGTTGCAGCCTCCTTCGCCATTAGTTCATATTCGCGCCCCCACTCTGAGGCGCAATCGATGAGTGTGGGAAAGACGTAAAGCAGATCGGTAATTTGGGTTGAAGCAAAGGAACTTGTTACGCTTGAGGGGTTCCGACGGTAAAAGTAGAGAACGTCCTGAAGACAGAGAAGGCTTCTGGCTTCTCGTATTATAGGTATTAGGAAGTGCAGATCCTCCGCATGTCTTAAGCTAGGAGCTTCGTCCAGCATGGCGAGTGCATTAAGGGCAAGCTCTCTTTTGATGGCTTTCGTGCAGAGGTTGTTGAAGTTGCCAGAGCATAGGGCTGCATAAACGGAAGAATAGTTAGGCCCTTCGTACACTCCAGGAGGAAGTACTGCGCTTCCCGAGAATGCCGCATTGTATACTTCGCTCTCACCACGGCAAAATTCAAAGCACACAATATCGAATTGCCCATTTGCGGATGCTTCTGAGATTATCTTGATGGCATCGGCCCGAAGACAGTCGTCTGAGTCGAGAAAGAGGATGTAATCGCCTGTGGCATTTTTGATTCCCTCGGCGCGAGCAGCCTGCTGTCCCCCGTTTTTTTGGTGAATGACTTTAATATTGTCTTTTCCCTTTGCGTAGCTATCGCAGTAATCTCCCGACAAATCAGTGGAACCGTCGTCGACAAGGATGGTCTCGAATAAAGGTTCTTGTTGTTTTTCCAATGAGGTTAAGCACTCTGCAATATGATTCATTGCATTATAAACAGGAATAACTACTGAAATCATTGGACTCCGAACGAGATAACTTAATTAATTTAAATCGTCTTTATCATCCCAGAGATGCTTGAGACGGTGAGCGGCGGGAGCAATAAGTGGCGGTAAAAACATCGAAAACAGATGTAATTTGGAATTACGCGGGAACACTATTTGGGATGGGCTCTAGCTTTCTGCTTTTGCCCGTCCTTATGTTCTTTCTTCAGCCAGAGTTCCTCTCCCTATGGTACATCTTTCTTAGCCTCGCTACGCTCGTTAACCTTTTGAATGCTGGCCTAGGGCCGTCTCTATCTCGCAACGTTATGTACGCGTGGGGGGGCGCAAGGCGATTGTACTCCCAAGGGGTGTCGGATAGTCATGGTGATAAGCCAAATTATCCCCTTCTGTTTCTTGTGTTTGATGCATCGAGGCTGTTCCATCTTCTAATCGCTTGTGTTGCTTTGGCTTTGATGGCGACGGCGGGGTCTCTGTACATTGTCTATATTGCGAGGGGCATTGACGTATCGCTTTACCTTCCCGCCTGGATTGTTTTTTGCCTTGCGATATTTCTTAACCTCTACTATGACTATTTCTCGGTATTTCTTCGAGGCATCGGTAGAATCACCGAATACAATAAGTATCTTATTGCATCAAAGGTGGTCGATATCGGAATTGCTTCCATCATGCTCTGCCTCGGATTTGGGCTTCTTAGTGTTGCGGTATCGTATTTTGTGTCGGGGCTCGTTATTCGAATTTTAAGCAAAAGGAAACTCGATAGAATCACCTCCGGCGGCAAGCCTTCCACCCGAAATAGTTTCGGCGATATTAAGAAGGTATTTTTCGTCCTGTGGCCGAATTGCTGGAGAGACTGGCTTGTGGCTGTTGCCGACGCGATTACGACAAGCGCAACGACGGTCGTCTGTTCTCTCTTCCTAAGCCTTTCTGACGCGGGAATATATGCTTTGTGCTTGCAGTTTGCTACGGCAATTGCCAAAGCGTCGGATTCGATACTGTTTGCCTATCAACCTCAGATCGCAAACGATTATGTCTGTCAACGATATAAAGGCTGTTTCAACGCCTTAGCATTCTGTATGGTTGTCTATGCTCTCCTGTTTCTTGTCGGATCTTTGGTGACAGTTTGTGTCCTTATTCCTATTCTTCAGTTGATAGGGACGGGCTATCAGTTTGACCTCTTTACTATGTTGCTGCTTCTCTTATATCAATTTCTTCTCAACAGATATAAGTTATATGCCGCAATTATTGCGATTACTAATGATCTTTCATACTGGCTGTCTTTTATCGTATCGGGGGTTGTCGGGCTGGCACTCTCGGTGATTTTTCTCTATGTAGCTGGATCGAGCACGGCTGCATTGATTCTTCCCCAGCTTGCGATTCAGTGTTGTTATAACGTTTGGAAGTGGCCGATGGTTGCCAGAAAGAAGTTGGTTCCCGAAGCGAGCCTGATAATGGAAGTGAGAACTGGTATTGGCGGGTTGGTTTCTATGCTTCAGAGAAAAAGCAATGCTGCTTCGTGAGAATCGTGCGATACTGTTTTGTCTTGAGCTAGTTCGAAAAGGATGAAGGCATGTTGAGAATTTCGGAAAATGACATTCAAGGCATTATCCTTGACAATCTAAAAGCGTTTCACCTATTTTGCGTGAATAATTCTCTGTCTTATTTTTTGAGCGACGGAACTCTTATCGGGGCGATTAGGCATAGGGGGTTTATTCCCTGGGATGACGATATTGACGTTTCGATGATTGATTCTGATTACGATAGACTAATTGAGCTAGCAAAGCGTGATCCCTTTATTGACCCTGAAAAAAGGTACAGGCTCCTTCTGCCGGGAGAGCATCCGAATTTTTATCCTTTTATCAAGCTTGTTGACACCAAGACGGTTGCATATGAGAAGGACATCGATAGGCAATATGCTCTCGGAATTTGGCTTGATGTATTTCGCTTGTCCCATTTCGATACCTCCGATGATCGGGCGAATCGGAGGTATCGAAAGATGCAGCGACTCAAAGAGCTGAACAAGATTATGGTCGCGGGTGATTTCAGGACCCCTGCGTACAGAAAGATTGCTTTCATTGTAAAGATTGCAAAAGGGCTACTTAAAGCTTCTGGCTATTCGGTTGAAAAGGGAACCAGAAGAATAACCGAAATAGAGAAGTCTTATCCCAGGAGCGGCGATAGACTTATGAATGCAACTTGGGCTTTGTCTTCAAAGGACTCCTGGCCAGCTGAGCTGTGGTCCAATGCGATTATGATCGAGTTTGAAGGGTGTGAGTTTTGTGCACCAGTTGGATATGACGAAATATTAAAAATCGAGTATGGGGAGTATATGAGGCTTCCGCCCGAAGACCACCGCGTCCGCCATGACTTCGAGGCATATTACCTGTAATCAATGGCTTTGCCAGTCAAGCGCTCGGACGACAAGCATCTGGTCTTAGCTGAAACAATTGGTTAAAGCGGATAGGCGTCTTTTAATATTTCGAGCCATCTTAATCGGTTTTGTTCTTTGCTGAACCTTTTGATGACGTCCGCTTGTCCGCGTGCTCCCATTTCGTCTCTTAGCGATTCGTCTTCTAGAAGCCGAATGCTGTAGGATGCAAATTCTTCGGCAGAATGAGCGATGTATCCTGTTTTGCCGTGACTTACAATCTCGCTGACGGCTTCCCCCCATTTCGTTGTTATAACGGGGGTTTTGTTTGCCATCGCTTCAGCTAAAACCAGACCAAACCCTTCGTTCGTCGAGGCTAGCCAAAACACGCTATAGCGGGAATAGACGTTTTTGTCTGAAGTGAACCCCTTCATACTTACGCTGTTCGAGAGGCCTCTGCGTGATATCTCTTCCGATAGTTGTTTTTCAAGAGATCCAACCCCAAATATATCAAGAGTGAAATCGGGTATTCTTTCGAGGACAATTTCTGCGCAATCGAGGAGTGCTCCGAGATTCTTTACAGGCTCAAGTCTTCCGACATAAATAGCGGAGTGGGGTCGTCTTTGCTCGTTGAGTTTCGCGTGGCTTGCGGCGTTTGAGTCGAAACTGTTGTATATATAGGTTGACGGAAATAGGGCGGAGCCTTTATTCGCGTCGGCCTTGTTTCTGAATATCGTTAAGACTGGTTCATTGATTGCGTGGCTTTGGGCTTTTCCAATAAAACTATCACCCCAGAAATATTCGAAATTTGTATGCACTTCAAGCAGATAATGGACTTTCTTTCCGAGAAACATAGCGGCTGCCGGCGATGAGGCGATAACCATTTCTTGTCCAAGCTTTCTAGATGTTATTATGCGTGCGATTGGCATTGTTGCAAGAAATATAATGGCGCTCAGAAAGGCCCAAAGTGCTTCTTTTATCTTTCCTTGAGCGAGAAGAGCAGGCATCTTGTAAAAGCGATTGTCGATTTTGACTGGGCACACGTCCATAATTGGTATACTGTCAAATTCTTCTATGTCGTTTTTTTCGCCAGCAAATATGTTAACGATCTTGATTGAATAAATATCGCCAAGCTCTTCGACCAATCTTGCGTATGTCGCAACGAGCCCTCCGTGTGCTTTTAGGGGGAGCTGATCAAATATGATGTATAGATCTTTCATTTCTTTACCATCTAATACCATGTTTTGAATGTTTGAGTATTTTGCCATAAATAGTTATAGCAAAAGGAAAGAGATGAAGCCTGTACGTGACAAGGGCAATGAACGTCATCAAATAACGAGAAGGATCTTTAAGCACTTTGCTGAACGGTAGAGCGCTTGCTTTCTTGTATCCGGGAAAATGTTTGTCGAGTGCTTTCCGTGCATATGAGGATGCTTTCCGCGCCTCTCCTGATTCGGTTCTTACTACAACAAGGGGCAGTGACACCCCTAAGTGAATAAAGGCGGCTAGATCAATGACGCTTAGAAAATCCGGGTTGCTCTTCTCGATCGCGCTGCGTAGTTCTATCCAAGAGGACGCAATGACTTGCATGTCTTTTCCGGATAATGCCTTCATTGCGGAATTGTCGCTGTCTTTGTATTGGTAGAGAGCCTCATTGGTGAAAGATATGGATTTCGCAAACGGGTAAACCGACAACAAAAAAATCGCATCTTCGCTGATTGCGGGTCTTTCGTTGATGACAATGTGATTCTTTGCCAATTTTGTTCTGATCAGTTTGTTCCAGCATGATGTGTTGATCATTGCAAGCCATGTTGCATTAGGGGTAATGCGCTTTTGGAGATTTCCCCAGTCCATTTCCTTTTTGCCGATGACCCCATTTTTTTCCCTGAAATAGGAACAGACAGCGATATCGGAATTGGTTTTCTCAGCTGTGAAATATAGTACTTCAAGCATATTTTGCTCTGCTATGTCGTCGGCGTCGCAGAAAGCAACATACTTGCCGTTTGCCTCTTTGATGCCTCTGCTTCTTGCTGCGAAAGAGCCGTTGTTCGAGCCTCGAAGTACTTTAACTTTTTCTGGGTAGCAATTTTGGTATTGAAGCAGGATGGTTAAAGTGTTATCCGTGCTTCCGTCGTCAACTATAATAATCTCGATAGGGCTGAGGGTTTGTGCGATGAGCGAATCCAGGGTTCTATGGATGGTTTTACTTGCATTGAATGCGGGTACAATAACTGAGACCAATATATGGGTGTCGTTTTCCATGCGTACTCCATTTAGATGAATGAATCGTTTAATGCAGTTTTGTGTAAAGTAGATTAGTGAGATCCGTTTTGAAGACCTTGTTGATTATTCCCGCGTACAACGAAGAGGAATCTCTGCGAAATACCGTTGAATCGGTTAAGCGCAGTGCTCCTTTTGTTGATTATCTAATTGTAAATGATGGGTCGAAAGATGGAACCGCCGAGGTCTGCCGCAGAAATAAATACCCCTTTTTAGATTTATCGACTAATCTCGGTTTGGCTGGAGCGTTCCAGGCGGGAATGAAATACGCCTATCGTCACAATTACGATTGCGCGATTCAGTTTGACGCTGATGGGCAACATCTTCCAGAGTATATCCCAGTACTTGAGAACGCGATTTCTGGTAGTGATATCGTGATAGGTTCCCGTTTTGTCGCTGAGCGCAAGCCGCTTTCGATGAGAATGCTTGGCAGTAACCTTATAGAGGCTGCAATTAAGCTAACGACAGGGAAGACAATAAAAGATCCCACTTCCGGAATGCGGGCTTTTAATTCAAGAATGATTGAGCAAATGGCAAAAGGGCTCAATTTCGGTCCAGAGCCCGATACGGTTTCGTATTTGATAAAGCGCGCAAACGCAAAAGTGGTCGAGGTCCCAGTTGTGATGGCCGAGCGTACGGCAGGCGAAAGCTATCTTAATATGGGAAACTCAATCAAGTATATGCTTCGTATGGCCATATCGATTCTGTTTATGCAGGTTGTTCGAAAAAAGATAGGGGAGTAGACGGCGATGGCTTTTGCGTTGAGGGCGACTCTGCTCGTTGTCTCGTTTTTGACTCTAGTGTTTGTTGCAAAAAAAGTACGTAGCTCGAAAGTCAGGCTCGAGGATTCTATTTTCTGGTTCTGCTTCGCAGTTTTGCTGCTTTTGGCGAGTGCATTCCCCGGAGTGTTTTATGTTCTTTCCGACCTTGTGGGAACAATGGCTCCTGTCAACTTTGTATTTCTGTTCTTTATTTTTATTCTGCTGATCCAGAGTTTTAATTTAACAATGAGGGTCTCCCAGGCGGATACAAAGATTCGGGAGCTTACGCAGCAATTGGCTATCGAGAAATTCGAACGACACAACAACGATAAGAAAAACGGATAGTGGCTTTGCTCAAAGCTGGATCAAATTGAGGGTTCGTGTGATGGCTGGCAATCTGCCTAAAATAACCGTTCTGGTGCCCACCTATAACGTGGAGCGCTATCTGCCGCAATGCCTTGATGCACTCTGTGCTCAAACGTTGCGCGATATTGAAATCATCTGCATTAACGATGGCGCAACCGACGGTTCGCCTTCCATTTTGCGTTCGTATGCCGCAAAGGATCAACGCATTCGCATCATTGACAAGCCCAATTCTGGCTACGGTGCATCACTCAACCGCGGCATCGCCGAAGCGAAAGGTGAATACGTCGGCATCGTCGAGCCTGACGATTTCCCTGACAAGCGCATGTTCAAGAAGCTTTATAAAGCTGTCAAGCGCACCAATGCTGATGTGGCAAAGTGCAACTTCTTCAACTACTTCGACGGGGCAGACCACGTATGGTACAACTTCGCAAAACGTGAATGTGGCAAGCCCTTTAATCCCGTTAGTAAGCCGAATATCATCTGCTCCATTCCTGCTATCTGGACGGGGTTGTATCGTCGTTCGTTTTTGGAACGTGAGGGCATTCGTTTCCGCGAAACCCCTGGCGCCGCCTTCCAAGACACGGGCTTCACTATGAAGGTGTGGTTTGCTGCCGAAACGGCGGTTTTGGTAGGCAAGCCCCTGCTGCACTACCGCATGGACAACCCCGGTTCGTCTTCGAGAACCACCGACAAGGTATTTACGGTATGTGATGAGCTTGCAAGCGCCGAGGAATTCCTGCGTGCCCGTCCACAGCGCCGCGAGTCGTTTTTGCCCTGGTTTGCCGTGGATAAGTGGGGCAAGTATCGCTGGAATTACGAGCGCATCGCCCCTTCTGAACACGAGGCGTTTGCCCAGCGGATGCTGGAAGAGTACCACGCTCTGCAAAGTGCGGGCGAATTGGACATGACGCTTTTCGATGAGTCCAGTGCCGATGCACTGCGGAGCCTTCTTGAAAACGGCGCCGAGCGCTTTGCTGCTGCAAATCCCGAAACATTCTAGGGGTTTCAATGAGGTTTTCTATTGTTGTTACGGCGTACAACGTCGAAAAGTACATTGCTGAATGTATCGAATCGCTCAAAAGACAAACGCTTTCCGATTTTGAGTGCATCGTTATTGATGATGCCTCAACCGACGAAACTGCGCGTGTGATTGCCGAAAGCATCGATGGGGACAGTCGCTTCAAAGCAATAACGCTCTCGCAGAACTCCGGGCCTTCGGTTGGGCGTAACACGGGCATGGAACACGCAACGGGCGATTTCATTCTGTTCCTTGATGGCGACGATTTTTACTCCGACAATGCCCTTGAACGTCTCGATCGCGAACTAACGGCAAACAGCCTGGACATGCTGTATTTTGCGGCGCAATCATTCTATGCCAGTCGCAAGCTTCGTCGCACTCATTACGAAAATCAAGAAGTTCGTGCCAGCGTGCCAGGCGTTCATTCGGGCGTGGAAATGTATGTGCGCATGGAGGAAACCCGGGCATTCCGACCTTCTTCATGTCTGTACACGGTGCGCCGGGATCTTACCGAAGAACATGGCTTGCGCTACACGGAGGGCATCCTTCATGAGGATCTGCTTTTTCAGATGCAGCTGATCCCGTACCCGAGGCGTGTTGCATTTTTGAACGAGCCTCTGTATCAGCGTCGCATGCGTGAAGGCTCCATTATGACCACAAAGCCCAGTATGAAAAATGTGCGTGGCCTGACGGTTGGCGCGCAGCTTATGGAAAACTGGCTGCTGGCGCACGTGGACGAATATCCTGTGCAATTCGTTGATGCCTATGCGGCGCGCATCGCTGACACGCGTGAAGTCGCAGCGCGTTATTTAGCCGATATTCCTGAAGAAGACATTGCTTCCTATCGTGCGACCCTGCAGCCAAAAGAGCGCATCCAGTTTGACATGTATGTACGATGCTTGTGGCAGAGCATGAAGTCGGTGCGTGACGCCTATGCGAATTCGCATGCTTACCGTATTGGCCATGCGCTTATCGCAGTTCCTGCGTTGATCCGCAAATACGTGGAGCTGCCGAAGGCAAAGCCAGGGGAATAGCAGGTCGCACTGGAAGCTCTATCCTGCGTGGTCCCGCTCGTCCCGTGTGGCTCGCTTCGCCCTAGTTCGCTCACCTCGCGTGCTCCGTTCGCCTAGCGGCCTGGTTCCGCTACCATTCGCTTGGTCCGCGCAGTTTGTCACGCAGAACTGAAAGTCCTTTTTGCGCGTAATTCATATCGTTCCAACAGCGATATTTCCCATAGGGCAGCTTGTTGCAGCTTCCCAACGGGCCGTTGTCGCGCATGTTTGGTCCCAGCGAATTCATTAGCGTTGCGTATCTTGCCATGCTGCGTGGGTATGCGGCGAAATAAGAGGCTTCATGCAGGGAAAGCTCCAGTTCGGGAAAGCCTCCATTGTGCAGGCGCTTTGTCATCTCATGCGCAACCGAGCTATTCCCGATGGTTTCGATGTTCCAAAGAGTCCAGTCAAAAGCCCAGTTCAAATAATCCTTCTGCAAGGCATTCCAGGATTCAGGCTGTTTCTGCAAAAAAGATTTCATGCGACATATGGCATCGTAGAACGCATAAGGGGCTTTTGTGCGCGAGGAAGAAACGGTGTTGCCGCGCCCCATGCGGTGATCGATTAAAACTTCATCCGCCACGGCAATGCGCTGCGCCAGTACTAGCAGCGGGTAGGAAAACAACATATCTTCGCTGTTGGGCAGGTCTTCGGGGAATCGAATGCCCGAATCCAGCACGAATTCGGTGCGGTACAGCTTGTCCCAAGGCCAACCCATAAATGCGGCAAAGATGTTGCCCGGCATGTCTCGCCATCCGTTGAATGCCGATGCGCGGGGAAGCTGGCTTCGCTTAAGGGCCCAGGCAACGTGGTTGCGCTCTTTTGTTGCGTCGTCGAATTCTTGCATGTCGCAAATGGCAATGTCCGTCTTCCCGTTGTGTGCGGCGGCAAAGAGTTTTTCCAGCATGGTTGGATGAAAGATGTCGTCGCCGTCAAGAACCATGAAATAAGGCGCATTAACCTCTTCGATCCCCTTGTTGCGTGCTCCGCCGGCACCGATGCCTGGGGTTGATACAACGCTGAAGCGATCATCGGTATTCGCGAAGGCTTGTGCCACGCTTTTGGTGCCGTCGGTGGATCCGTCGTTAACGATAAGCGCGCAAAAATCCCCGAAGGTTTGGGCGGCAAGCGATTGCAGGCATTCGCCCAGGCAGGATTCCATATTGTGTGCGGTTATAACGATGTCAATCAGGGTCTTCGAAGAGTTTGAATTCATAAGCTAAATACCTGTCGGTGGCGGATAGGGAAGCATGCCGCCAAATTGTTAAAAATATGTTGCCATGCTAACATCGAAGCTTGGAATTATTCGCGTTAAGCAAGGACCGGTTTATTGGGAACCTTAAACACCATACTGAAAGACAACTGGGAATGGCGCAAGCAAATTAGCCGCTTGGCTGTTTTCGAGTTGGTGAAAAAAAGCCGTGGCGCGGTTCTTTCATGGGCATGGTTCTTCGTAAAGCCGGCCATGTACATATTTTGCTTTTGGTTTGCGCTCGACATCGGTTTACGTGTGGGCAGTGGTGCGGCGGATGCATCTGCGCCTCCGTACATTCTATGGCTGTGTGCGGGGCTTATTCCTTGGTTCTTTATGCAGGATATGCTAGGGGCGGGTATTGATGTAATGCATCGATACCCTTACTTGGTTAATAAGATCAAGTTCCCCCTCAGCGCCATTTCTGCCATCTACGTTAGCGCAACCATGCTGGTGCAACTGATGCTCATGGTTGCTCTGTTTGTCATCTATGCTGCTTGTGGCATGCAGTTCGATATGTATCTGCTGCAAGTTCCCATTCTGCTTGTTCTCATGTTCGTGTTTTGGGATTTGGTTTCCATTCTGTTCAGCCATCTTTCGGCTATCAGCAAAGACGTAAAGAACCTGATGAATGCTATGTCTACCCCGTTTTTCTGGCTTTCAGGCGTTATCTTCGACGTGAAAAGCGTTCCGCTGGATTGGGTGCAAGGCATTATGGCGTTCAATCCCATTACCTTCTTCGTAACTTCGTTTCGCGGTGCGTTCTACGACAAAACGTGGTTCTGGAACGACCCTATGCTCTGCGGCGGGTTTGCAGCAGTATTCGTAATTACCCTGGCGCTGGCGGTGCTGGTGTACAAAAAGCTCAACGAAGAGGTGGCCGATGTCCTCTAACGAACAAAAGCCCAATCTCGGTGACGCAAAGAACCTGCATAAAACTAGTGTGAGCAACGAAGTGGTAATTCGCTTTAGCCACGTAACTAAAACCTACAACCTGTACAAGAATGACAAAGCGCGCTTCTTGGGTATCTTCAACTATCAAAAGAAGGGCATGTTCCTTGGTAGCGTGAATGCCAGCGACGATCTTTCCTTTGAAATCAGAAAAGGCGAAGCGGTGGCTTTTTTGGGCCGCAATGGCGCCGGCAAAAGCACGGCGCTGAAAATGGTTACGGGCGTTACCCATCCTACCAAGGGCACGGTGGAAGTAAGGGGTCGCGTAAGCGCGCTACTAGAACTTACCGCCGGTTTTGATATGCAGCTAACGGGGCGCGAAAACATCGCACTTCGTGGGCAGATCCTCGGTCTTTCGCGCAGCGAAATCGGCGAAATCGAGCCTAAGGTTATCGATTTCGCCGAGCTGGGCGTGTATATCGACCAGCCCATGCGCACGTATTCTAGTGGTATGAAGGCGCGCCTGGGTTTTGCCTTTGCGGTTGCTATCGACCCCGAAATACTGGTGGTCGACGAAGCCCTCTCTGTGGGCGATCGTGCTTTCCAGCGAAAGTGCATTGCACGCATCCGCGAAATCATGATGGACGAAAACGTTACGGTGCTGTTCGTTACCCACGCCAGCGCTACAGCAAAGGAATTTTGTAGCCGTGGTCTGGTGCTTGACCACGGCAAATGCGTGTACGATAGCACTATTGAAGATGCCACGGCATACTACGAGAAAAACTACTAGGAGCTGGCCATGTCAGATAAGCAGAATGTGTTTGCCGCAATATTGGCCGGGGGTTCCGGTACGCGAATGGGCAACCCCGAAAAGCCCAAGCAGTACCTTATGTTGGGTTCGAAGCCCATTATTGTGCACACCATTGAAAAGTTCTGCGCATCGAATTTGTTCGATGCCGTGCTGGTGTTGTGCCCTGCGGCATGGGTTCAGCAAACGCGCGACATCATAAAGCGCTACGCTCCCGAATGCAGCAACAGCGTTGTGGTTATTCCCGGTGGCGGAACGCGCAACGATACCGTGCGCGATGCTGTTACGTACTTGTGCAGCAACTGCGAAGTAAACGAAGAAACCGTGCTTGTTACCCACGATGCGGTGCGTCCTTTCGTTTCCCATCGCATTATCAGGGAAAACCTCCAGGCAGCGCGCGAGCATGGCGCTTGCGACACCGTTATCCCCGCAACCGACACTATTGTTCGTAGCGAAGACGGCGAATTCATCGCAGAAATCCCCAATCGCATTTCCCTGTACCAGGGGCAAACGCCTCAGTCGTTTAACCTGCTGCAGCTGAAAGAACTCATGGAAAGCCTTACGCGCGAAGAGGAGATAATTCTCACCGACGCTTGCAAGATCTTCGTCCTTCGAGGCAAAAAGGTTGCCTTAGTGCGCGGCGATGTGGCAAACATGAAAATCACCTACCCTCAGGATATGCGTATTGCATCGGCGCTGATGGGGGAGTAGCTAATGCTCAATTGCGTTTACAGACTTGTTGCTCCACGGGTTTTCGAACCCGTGCAGGTTGATGTGCCTGCAAGCGCTTCGTGCGTGTACGTGCGCCCAACCCATCTTTCCATTTGCAATGCCGATGTGCGCTATTACCGTGGCGCTCGCAGTGCGCAGGTGCTGGCGGAAAAGCTGCCCATGGCATTGATCCATGAAGCAATAGGCCGTGTTGTTTCGGACCCTACGGGCACATTCAAGGTGGGCAGCATGGTTGTTCTTCTTCCCAACGCCCCTCGTGAAACCGACGAGGTAATTGCGGAAAACTATTTACGCTCCAGCAAGTTTTGCGGAAGCGGTTTCGACGGATTCATGCAAGAGATTGTTGCCCTACCTCCCCAACGCGTGGTGACGCTTCCTGATGGAATTGGCTCAGAGGTTGCGGCATTTACCGAATTGGTCAGCGTTGCGGCTCATGCTGTAAGCCGCTTTGATTCTATTGCCCATGCCCGTCGCGACCGCGTAGGCGTATGGGGCGACGGCAATCTGGGCTTTATTGTGGCGTTGCTGCTTAAAACATGGTTCCCCGGTATGCATGTGAGCGTGTTTGGCCGAAATAGTTACAAGCTAAACGATTTCACCTTCGCGGATGAAACCTACCTTGCTTACAATGTTTCGCCTGATGCAGCTGGTCTGGACCATGCTTTTGAGTGTTGTGGCGGCGAAGGGTCGGCTGCGGCTATCGACCAAATTATTGACATGGTGAAGCCAGAGGCAACGGTTTCTCTTTTAGGCGTTTCCGAAAACCCTGTTTCTGTAAATACGCGTATGGTTCTGGAAAAGGGCTTGCGCTTGTTCGGCAGCAGCAGAAGCGGTAGGGCTGACTTCCTTAAGGTTGCTTCGTTGTATGAACAGCACCCTGAAGTCCCCGGGTATTTGGAATCGCTGGTAGATACGGTGTTTGATGTTCGGACTATTGCAGATATGATCTCTGCTTTTGAAGCTGACCTGCGGAAAAGCGCCGGTAAAACCATCATGAAATGGAACGTGTAGAAAATGCTTTCTCCTAATACAAAAGGAATGCTTGCCGATATTGCGCGTTTTTCATTCAATAGCCTGTATCGTTTGTTTGGTGTTTTCGGGAGACGGGACGAAGTTTTGTTCGTTTCGCGCAAGTCCGACGAGCCTTCATACGATTACTTGGAATGTGGTGCCGCGTTTGAAGAACGTGGCCTGAAGCCCGTTTATTTGTCTCAGCATTTTAAAAGCTCTTCTGTCGGGGCATATGCGGGCTTGGTTCTTAAAGAGCTGTATCATCTTGCTAGGTGCAAGGTTTGCGTGATAGACCGCTACGATCCGGTTGTGAGCCTAATCAACTTCAAATGCGAGTCGGGTACGCGAACAGAAGCAGGGAACAACGAATTTCCTGTTGAGCCAGTAGTTATCCAGCTTTGGCATGCGTTTGGTGCATTTAAGAAGTTCGGATGCCAATCCCTCGATGTTGTCGAGGGCCATTCTTCTGAAGAGGCCAGCAGGTTTTCTATCCATAGGAATAATTCCTGGGTTGTTTGCTCCGGCGAGGGGGCGCGTGCCGCATTTGCTGAGGCATTTGATTGCCCTGTTGAAAGGGTGGTGCCGCTTTCCAGGCCTGAGTACCGGAAGCTGTTGAACTTGCGGGGGTCTAACGAGGCCGACGGGTTGGATAAGGCCGGCAAACCAGTTGTCTTGTTTGCGCCTACAATCAGAAAATACGACAAGGCCCTTAATCCATTCGAGGATTTGCGCAGGAATAACTTCGAGGCATATTATGCCAGTGAATACCGTATTCAATGGTCCGACCATCCTTTGGCCGCCGGCGATGATGCCAAAGGTGATGTTCCCGTGGCCCTTCTTTCGGCGAACATGGTGGTAACCGACTATTCTTCGATCGTTTATGAAGCCTTTCTGCTGGGCAAGATGGCTTTGTTTTATGTTCCTGATATTGCCCATTACCGGAAATCGCCTGGCTTGAATATCGATCCTCAAAAAAAATGCCCTAGTTTGGTGGCTCGAACAGAGAAAGAGCTGGATGAGAAGATTCGCGCTTGGGTTACTCATCCGGAAGAGTACCCTTGGCACGAGTTCCAATATTTCGTTGGGCAGGCCTTTGAGGGTTCTGGGTTAAATCCAGCTACCGATCTGGTTTCTTTTGTCCAGCGGGAATATCCCGATTTGCTGCCCGCCGAGGAAACTGCAGTGCCTGCGTTTATCTAGCCAGATTTTGAGGATTGAAATTGTCAGTCAAACGATTCATAAAAAGGAAAGCCAAAAGAGCCTTCAAAGACATAACGCTTAGCGTTTTGTTTCCTGCTGTCTATAAGTATTTTTCCCGAAAACCTGTGCAGAAGGGACGCGTGCTGTTCCTCGAAACAAAAGAAAAGGAAATGCCCGATAGTTTTGAACTTTTGTATAAGCGTTTAGAGGAAGACCCCTGCAAGAAAAGACCTAGGTACTTCACTCTTAATCAAAACCATGTTTCCTATAAACAGTATTTGAAGAACTGCATCCAAGCTTTACATGACATTTCCCGTGTTGAGGTTGTAGTGCTTTCTGATGCATCTGATTTGGTGAGCTGTATAAAAATGCGGCCCGAAACCAAGGCGATTCAACTTTGGCATGCTTGTGGTGCGTTCAAAAAATGGGGCATGAGCACCGCCGAGCTGAAGTTTGGTGGCAGCAAGAAAGACCTTCTTCGCCACCCTTTTTACAAGAACCTTTCCCTGGTTACAGTTAGTAGCCCTGAAGTGGTGTGGGCGTACGAAGAGGCGATGGTGCTGCAAGACCAACCAGGCGTGGTGCGGCCCATCGGCGTAAGCCGTACCGATAGGTTCTTCGATAAGGCCTTTTTGCAGAATGCTTGGTTTCATGTGGAGAAGGCGTTTCCCCAGGTTAGCGGTAAGAAGATTATCCTGTATGCTCCCACATTCCGTGGAAGAGTTGCTTCAGCTAAGGGGCCCGATAAGCTGGATATCGAGTTGATGCGCCAGCGTCTGGGCTGCGATTATGTTTTGCTTATTAAGCATCATCCGTTCGTGAAGAACCCTCCCGCAATTCCAGATTCATGTTGCGATTTTGCTTTCCAGGTATCTGGCAAACTCCCTATTGATGAGCTGCTTGCAGTTTCGGATATCTGCATATCCGACTACTCTTCGCTGGTATTTGAGTACTCCCTGTTCAAACGACCTATGGCATTTTTCGCTTACGATATCGATGAATACGACGATTGGCGTGGCTTCTACTACAACTACGATGAGCTAACGCCAGGTCCTGTTTTCAAGGACAATGAAAGTCTGGTTGATTGGCTGGTCAACATGGAAGAGCGATTCAACGTTGGCGAGGTGGAGGCCTTCTGCAAGAAGTTTATGTCTGCCTGCGACGGCCATTCCACGGAGCGGATTTACGATGCAGCTTTTTCGCCTGCGCTAAATGCTGGGGGGGGGACCAAGGCCGCCAAGTTCCTTGAGGGCAAAAATCCTAGCGGCGTAGACGTAAGCATTGTTGTCCCCGCTTACAATGCTATGCCTTGGATAAAGCGTGCGCTGGATTCCGTTTTGGCGCAAACGTACCCGCATGAAAAGATGGAGATAATCGTTGTTGACGACGTGTCGACCGATGGCACTTGGGGTGTTTTGAGCGAGTACAGGGAGAAATTTCCCGATTTAATCAAGGTCCTGCAGTTGGACGAGCATTCCGGAACGCCTGCCGAGCCCAGGAACGTTGGCTTGGCAGTGGCGAAGGGGGAATACGTCTTCTTCCTTGACGCCGATGATTATCTGGGCTTCGAAGCGGTTGAGCGCATGCTTGATCATGCCGTGGAATGGGACAGCGATGTTGTGCTGATTAAGATGCATGGCGAAGATGGCAGGGAAGTGCCCCGTTCGATGTTCACGCGAAATCAGCCCGATGCAGGCCTTGAGCATTCTAAGGTTTGCTGGTCGCTTGCTCCGTTGAAGCTGTTTAAACGGGAGCTGATAAGCGATATTCGTTTCGCGGACGATATGCCTGAAGACATGGCATTTGTTCTTGAGGCGTACTTCAGGGCGAAACGTGTGTCGGTTGCGGCGGACTATTACTACTATCATGTTTCCTTCGATCCGACGAAGGATCATGCTTCGGTTGTTTCATGGAACGATGTCCACTCCAGCATGCGCGTGTACAAACTCGTGCTTGATTTAGCTGATAAATACAGGAAGAGCGAAGAAGAGCTCACCGTTGTGTGGCGAAGGATTGTGTCGCGCGATATTGTAAGGACTCTTGAGGTTGCTCATGAAACGGGGGATCGCCTTTCCCGGGACGAAAAGGAAACGGTGAAGCGCTTCGTTGATTCATGCAAGGCAACCGGCGGCTTGCATTCGGTTGCTGCTGATTCGATTGTCTTTGTGGAAGAGATGCTTGGGGAAATATAGAAACAGCCAGGTACGATTTGCCGTACCCGGCTGTTTTACTTTGCTAGAACTTTCCCTCGTCGATTTCCTTTATACGGTTGTATGTTCGCTCGCAACATTTTCCATCGTGGAACGCGAAGAACCCATCCATCCTCTTCTTGTACTTTTCTTCTGGGGCGAAGTCCCGTGCCGCACATTGCTCCAGTGCCTCGATAAGGGCTTCTTCGGTTTGAACAACAGGGCCAAATCCATCCCTCTCGTAATCGAAGTAGCCTTTTGAGTATGCCTGCATTCCAGAGAAGAATTCTTTGGAGTCAAACTGGTAGTACAAGCATTCTTTGCCCAGGTAGGCGGTTTCGAACGCGGTTGAAGAATAATCGGTGATCATAATTGCCGCATTTGCGAATTCCTGCTGAATCGAACGACCGGTTTGGTTGCCTGCAATCTCGATGTATTCGGGGATGTTGAACGTTCCGTTTTCAAGATATGGAAATGTGTTGGTGTGGGGGTAGAAGACGATATTGGCCCCAGTGTTCGATGCAATAGTGCGCAAGGTGGGGCTGTTCAGGAACGCTTCCCATTTCATTTTGTATTCAGTTTTTCCAAAATCATTGTTGAGGGTGCGGATGTTGCCTTTCCCAATTTTTTCTCCGCTGAGCCCATTCCTCCAGGTGGGCATTATCAGGATGCTGCGTTTAGCTGCTTGCTTTTTGAGTAGTGCATCATGCCGCGGGAACCCCGTTAATGCCGTTTGCCTGGGCGTCAGGTAATAAGGAGAACCGGCGCTTTGAATCGATAATGCTTCTTTGCTTGCTGCCGTAATTATTAGATCGATGGGTTTTCCGTTGATCCAGCCAGATATATTGTCTTTTGTTACTCCGTGCTGAAGAAAGATAAAGCGTTTCGATTTGTGGAAATTGTCCTCGAAGTATGAATGGACAAAGCCATCAGCATGGCTGCTGATAATTGTGGAGCATTTCTTGAGAAGAGACTCGTGTTCTTTCGTTCCGAAGGCAACGAGGGCAAACCCCTCCCTAGAGAGCCTTTGCCAGTCTTTCGATTCTTTGCGCAACACGAAAAATGCCTGCTGTTCAGGGTGGTGATTCTTCATCCAGCGATAAAGGTGTTCAGCGTTGTCATCGGCTTGGGTGTCTCTGTCCATGAAAATCCAGATGCTGTTAGGGTCTTGCTTGTATTTATCCCATCCGTTTTTATAAATCTCATTAATCTGGTTCATTTGGGCATGATGATCGAATTGCTTTCCCCTAACTGAAAGCTTGAGGTTTGAGCATAGGCCATTTGCTTTATAGGAAAGAGAGTCGTCTTCTGCCGGCAGAGGAAACCATGTCATGTGCAGCGAGTAAAACGTATTGCCGAACAGGGATCTAGAAACCTGTTTGCTCTCTACTGGTTTGAGTTCTACTCCGTTATTGAACAGACTGAATTCCGTATTCAAAGAACGAATGAGCATGAGCTTCGATTTGTAATCAATGCGTTCAACATACATTATCTGGGTATCGGGTTGTGAGCTTTTGAACGTACTTAGACTTGCGTACTTGTTTTCGTAATTCAGCCATCCTCCTGGCATCTGCTCGATGGTTTCAGCATCGATATAGCGAAAAATTTCATCAAGATTGTTCCAGAAGATATCTTTGAGGTTTAAGCCCTGGAAATGCTGGGTTCGCTCTTCGTGCCCAATCAAGTGTTTGAAATACCATTGGAGATCGTACAGTATGGTTTTTTGAATGAAGAAGGGCACATAGCCAAGTCTCTGTTTGGCTGTTCTCAGGAGGTCTATATACCCTTTTTCAAGTACCGTAGAAAACTTATCGGGCGTTCTCCATGACGAGTCGAGGGTCGATCCCCTATCTTCTCTTTTCCGATAGTAGTAGATCGGCTTACGTAGGTAGGCAATTCGGCCTTCGTCGAGGGATGTTAGATAGACGTTGAGAAAGTGGGCGTCTTCGAAGTTCGGTTTAATGTCTTCGCGAAATCGAAGGCGCTCTCTCTCAATGTCTTTTGTCCTGAAAAAAGATTTGCTGGCCGAAAGAGTAATTGGCATGAAGTCGTCATTCGTGTTGAAAAGCGAAATGTCGTCCTTGAACTCTCCGCGCAAAGGATGCCTGTCGAAGTACTCCCCTTTTGTCTCGTTATAAAAGATGATGCGGCAAGTGACAAAACGAATATCGGGGTATTTCGATATCGTTTTGTCGACTTCTTCGAAGTAACTTGCTGAAATAAAATCATCGGGGTCGATGAAGGTAACCCAGTCTGAGGCCGCGTGCTCTAGGCCAACGTTACGTGCACTGGCTTGTCCGCCGTTTTCTTTGCGGATGTACTCGATGAGCTCGGGAAAACGTTGCTGCCATTTTCGGATAATCTCTGCCGAATTATCGGTTGAGCCATCATCCACCATAATCAGTTTCATTTTTTTGCTGCTCATGGTTTGGCTTGTTAGGGTTTGAAAGTAATCGTCTAGGTATTTCCCTACGTTATATACGGCAGAGATAACACTGTAGGTGCGTTTCCCCTCGTAGCTGTTGAGCTTATGGCCGATGGCAATGCCTCCTTCAAGGCGTTTCTTTTGGATATCGAGTACAGCTTTTTCAGGCAGGATTTCCTTGGCTTTTTTGAATGCAGCTTTCTTTGCTTTTTTCGCAAGCGCGTTCAAATTGATGCACCTCGCAGCTATCGGAATTCAACGCTTCAACGGCGTTACATAACCCGCGTTATCAACGCTAATACATAAAGCACTATAGTGAATAATCGCTAATTCTGATGGTGCGGTGTGTTGGTCATTAAGTTGTATCTGCCTGGCGTTTACCCAGGTTGTTGCTAGATTGTGGTAAATTGGTTAACGATTTATTGTCAATGTCAGACCCGCCATAAATAGTGATAACGCGGGTTATGTAACTGAGCGAATTCAGCTGGATAAAGGAAGCAAGCAGTGCCCGCTAAGCAGTTTAAGTACTCGATCATTATGTCTGTCTACAACGTAGAGCCTTACATCGATGAAGCGGTTCAGAGTGTTCTCGAGCAGACCATAGGCTTTGGCGAGAACATACAGATCGTTTTTGTTAACGATGGTTCAACGGACGGTAGCGGTGAAGCATGCAAAAAGTACCAGTCTCTCTATCCTGACAATGTTGTTTATGTCGAGCAAGAAAATAAAGGGTTATCTGCAGCTAGAAACCTTGGTTTGACCAGGGCTTTAGGTTCTTATATTAATTTCCTTGACCCAGACGATTTGCTTTCCGTTAACACAATCGAAGAAGTTGATAAATTCCTTCATGAAAATGAGGCAGAGATTGACTTTGTGTCTATTCCGCTGGTTTATTTCGAAGGGCAGAAGGGTCTTCACGGTAAGTACAAAAGGATGGGCAAAAGAAACAGAGTAATCGACTTACTTGTTGACCCGGATTGCTTCGTTCTTTCATCCGCGGGGTCTTTCTACAAGGCCAAGGTGTTCGAAAAAAATAAGTTTGATGAGTCGTTGGGGATTGGAGAGGATGCAGAACTGAATTTCCGTCTCTACAACAAGAACCCTAGATTCGGGTATGTATGCGAAAAAGAAGTTGTCTACCACTATAGGCGTAGGCTTGCTGGAGGCTCTAACGTCGATGCGCTGCGTGTTTCGAAAAGCACCAAGCCTTTTCGCGACAATATCCAGATTATTGACGGGATGTTAGAACGCAGAAACGCCGTGAGGGAATTCGAAAAGGAATATATAGCGTATCAGTTAAGGGCGATTTTGCATGATGCGCAAAGAGCGACATTTGGGGCAGATTATAGCTGGACGTCTTTCATGGTTGATTGCCGCAGGGTTGCCCGGGTTTTGGACTTGGACTTTATTCTTCGAGGAAGCGTCTTCATAGACACGGATGCGCGTAAGGAATTGTTTCTTGCCCTCATTGGCAGTTCCTTCCATGATGCAATGAAGTCTGGTTTTGCTGTTCCTTCCTGTTTCGATGTAAAGCTGAAAGACATTGCTTTTGAAAATGGGCAGCTGATTGTAGATGTCTTGTATAACAGTTATGGCTGCCCTCTTGACTTGGTGGTTGTTGATAGCGGGGGAGGAATTTTTGAGGCGAGTCGCGAGGCGGATTTCAGCTCATCGTTTGATGTGACCTATGGCGAGTTCGCCCTGGATGAAACCCACTATAGGCAGTTCACCCTTCCTTATGCCCCATCTTGCTATCGTTTTTGTTTTCGCAATACCGAAACAGGAATAGTCAACGCATGCAAAATCCTTCGTGCAACGGGCAAGCCCCCTTTGATGTCTTTGGGACGCGACCTGGGCGTGGTGAGAGACGGGAAGAAGGTTTTTCTTAAAAGCTCGTCGTTAGAAGTGGTGGAGGAATCTAAGAACTCCTTTTTTGTTGGCGTTGAGACGTTTAAAGCTATAAAAAAACACAGCAATAAGGCAGCATGGCTGCGTCCTCTTTCGCGAAGAAAGAAGAAGTATGTCCTGGTTATGGACAGGCCCAATAAGGCGGGAGACAATGCCCAGGCTCTCTACGAACACATCATGAAAAGCGATAATAGAAAGCTGAAAAAGCAAACGTATTTTGTTTTGGACAAAAAGAGCGCAGAATACGGGGACCTTTGTTGTAAGAGTCATGTTGTCCAGCCGCGGAGCCTTCGCCATAAACTGTTGTTCCTGAATGCGCGTCTGGTGTATTCATCTCATAATGCGAGACAGTTCTATGTCCCGTTCGCTCACTATGGGAAGTACTATGCCGACGAACTTGACTACGGATTTGTATGGCTTCAGCATGGCATTTGCGAAAATGGCATTGCGAAGCAGGCAAACAGGCTTACGACTGAAGACGATTATATTGTGACTTCAGTAAGAGGCGAGGCCGAGATGTTTCGGTCTAGAGAGTATTTCTATTCGCCCGACCAGATTCTTCTTACGGGCCTTCCTCGTTATGACAAGCTCGTCTCCGATACGAAGAAGCTTATAACGATTGCTCCGACATGGAGAAGCAGTCTTTCGGGAAAGATACTTAAAGATGGCACCCATGAACCCCGGCCGGGCTTTGAAGAATCAGAATATTACAAGGTGTTCATGGCGCTCCTCACTTCAAGTAAGCTGAAAAGGGCATTGAAAGAAAGCGGATACAAGTGCCAGTTCCTTTGTCATCCAGGGTTTGCTTGCTATGAGAAATATTTCAAGGCTGCAGAGTCGGATAATATATTCCTTCTCCCTCAGTCCAGGGCTGATTACTCGAAGATCTTTGCTGAGAGTGCGATTTTTATCACCGACTTCTCCAGCACGGCATTCGATTTCGCCTACTTGAAGAAGCCGTTGATCTACTTCCAGTTTGATGAGCTTACTCAGTATGAGCCCGGTTGGTTCAGTTATGATGAGGATGGTCTTGGCCCTGTTATAAAGACGGTTGATGGGGTTGTCGACTACATAGAGATGCTCCTGGAGCGCAACTGCGAAGTTGAAGAGAAATATGCGAGCAGAATTGACGATTTCTTCGTGTACCGAGACAGGAACAATTGCGCTCGCATTCTTGATGCAACGCTTCCGGATGATTTGAAATAGCATCGTGGGTTTTTAGGGCCTGGCATGGTTTTATGAACTGCGCCCCAAATCTTGGACGAACTAATTAAAACTCGCGGCTATGCCGCCATCAAGGACTGACTCCGGAATTCCTCCGGGGTCAGTCCTTTCAGCTTCTTCTGCCTGCGCCTCGTGTTCCAGTGGACGATGTACGTCTCCAGGTCTTCCTTGAAGGAACCGAAGTCGTCCCAGTCGCGGCCCCGGAAGAACTCGTCTTTGATGTGGCCGAACAGGCCCTCCGTGCACGCGTTGTCCAGGCAGTTGCCCTTCCGCGACATGCTCTGCACCACCCCGGCCGCCCGAAGCCTCTCGCAGTAGCTCGGGTGCTGGTACTGCCAGCCCATGTCGCTCCCCATGACCGGCTTCGCGCCTCTCGGCAGCTTCGGCAGCAGCATGTCGAGCATCTCCTCCTGCTGCGCGAGGTTCGGCGACTCGCTGATCGACCAGGCGACTATCTCGCGGCTGCCGAAGTCGTAGGCCGGGGCGAGGTAGGCCTTGCCGAACGAGCATTTGAACTCGGTAACGTCGGTCCCGAGCTTCTGCCAGGGCCCGTCGGCGGCGAAGTCCTTGCCCAGCACGTTCTCGGACGTCTCGCCGACCGTCTTCTTGTACGAGCTGTACCTGCGATGGCCCGTCTTCCGCCGTATGCCGCAGCTCATCCCCATCTCGCGCATCATCTTGAGCACGGTCTTGTTGGCGATGCGCGCGCCGAGCTCTGCGCGCAGGCACATCGCGACCTGGCGGTGCCCGCACCCGTTGGGCGTGCGGGAGAATATCTTCCTGGCGGCGTCCCACAGCTCGGGTCTGGTCGGCCTCTTGGGATGCGCCAGCTCGTAGTAGTACGTCGAGCGCGCCAGCCCGGCGCATTCCAGCAGGTCGGAAAGCCCGAATCGCCCCGAAAGCTCGCTCACGGCCTCGGCCCGCGCCCGGGCAGCAAGCCGAGCTCCGCCTTCAGGGCTATCGATTTTTTTTAGGTACGCCACCAGGGCTCGGAGCCTCTCGACCTCGCGCTCGAGCTCCTCCTCGCGCGTCCTGGGCGTCGACTGCGCCTTGGGCCTGCCATTCGGTCTTGGGCGCAGGGCGTCGGCGTCGCCCTCCCGGTACCTCGAGCATCGGGCGTTCAGCGGCGACCTCGACGCTATCCCGAACTCGGCCATGACCTCGGACTTGGGTCTTCCGAGGTCGACGATGGCGCTCGCCGCCGCCTTGGTCTCGAAATCGTATTTCCTGTGCGCGTTCCCCATCGCCAGCAGCGCCTCGCTTCCAACGGCCCTGTAAGTCAAGGACCATTGTTCCACGACGGCGCGGCTCAAGCCAAGCCTGCTGGCGACAAAAGCCTTCCCGTGCCCTTTGGAGAACAGATCGGCCGCCGCTCGGCGCACCTCCGCAGCATGCTTCCTCGCCATAAGAAAAACCTCCCATTCTCGGACTTTACTTCCAGTCCAAGAAATGGGAGGCAGTTCACTTGCCACGAGCCCTTTTTTCTGAAAGCTGAGTCTGATTGCGTCTCTCTTTTGCCGCAGTCGGAGGCGGATTACTCGAAGATTTTCGCTGAGAGCGCAATTTTCACAACCGACTTTTCGGGCGCGGCCTTCGATTTCGCCTATTTGGGGAAGCCGCTGATTTACTTCCAGTTCGACGAGCTGACGCAATACGAGCTCGGTTGGTTCAACTATGAAAGGGACGGCTTTGGCCCTGTGAAGAAGACGGTCGACGAGGTCATTGACTATATCGAGCTTCTGCTTAAACGCAGCTGCCAAGTCGAAGACATCTACGCCGAGCGAATCGATAAATTCTTCGACCATCGCGACCACGACAACTGCAAGCGAATTCTTGATGCGACGTTGCCGGAGGAGCTGAGGTAGGGGAAAGCCTTCTTAACGCTCTATGGTCTATTGCGGTGTGAGCCAATAGGTTTTTGACATAACACGCAGGTCCTATTTCCAAGGCCGCTAAAGACGGTATGGCGAGGCATCTTTGGCTGCAAAGGGGATTACGCAGTAGATTACGCAGTGCAGTCATCGGTTGGAGTCGGGCTCTGTCGCTTCGGGAGCATATAAAGACAGTGGAATCGTTTGCTATTATCGTCTATTTCGAAATGCTGCCAATTCATTATTCCGTTTGATGGGTTTCAGGATTTTGAGCTCTTTGGTGCCACCTGCAGCGGGGCGATTTCGAAAGTCTCGAATCGCCCTGTTGGAGTGCACCTGAACATCCTCCTTGTTCCCATTCCACCTCAACTTGGCTGTCTTGGTAAACGTTGACGCGGTTATGGACGTCGACCTCGTTTACCGTCCAGCCTAATGCCCTGTATTTTTTTTGGCGCGTGCGAAGGGGATAAGTGGTATATGGCGATTGGCTGTATTCGTGGAGGGCTGCAAGATATCCTTTGTCATGTCTGAGTAATCGGAAATCTGAAGGAGAAGAGCGCTTGCCAGGTCCAAATGCATCGTGAATCGGTTGGCGGATTCGGGATGTTGATGTGGGATAAAATTAGTAAAGGATTTTGTTGAGCTAAGCTGGTGGGAGGGCAAGCCATGATAATACAAGGGCGCTACCGCTCCTTCATGCTTGATTCGCTTTTAGATGAGTGAGGTTTTCGTGTCGGACTCTTTCCCTTTTCTTGTCGAAGAAGGCTTGCTTTCCGATGGCTCTAAGTTCTCCTATGTTGATATTGGCAAGTTGGATGGGTCTGCTATCGCCTATCTTGACGGTGTGATTGCCAAGATTTATGGGGGTCCATGTGAGGCGGATGGTCCCGAGAGAGTTAAGAAAAGGATTAGGAGGTGGTTTGTCTCTAAAACTGGTGATAAGGATTTGATCCATGGAGCAACTGCAGAGCTGTTCTGCCATTTGTTTTTAAATTGGAGAGGTTATCGTCAAAATTTTCTTTATGACAATCTCGAAGAAAATTCTATTAAAAAGGGTTTTGATGGACTTTACTCTATCGGTGATGATATTTGGCTGATGGAAAGTAAATCAGGGGAAAAGACGAAAACAAACGATTTGAGTCACCCAGTAAAGGTCCAAGCTGCGTATAGGGATATTTGTTCCAAGCTCAAAGATTTTGATGGGAACGATCCTTGGCAAAACGCGGCGTACCATGCATTTTTGGCGAGAGCCGATGAGACGATTGCCAAGAAAATAAAGGCGCTTTCGAATGATTTTCTAGATGAAAAATCTCCTGATATTGCCGAAATGAATCTAGTGCCATGCGGAACCATCTTTTGTTCCTGCGATTGCGGGTTTGACGTTCACGGGATAAAAGATCGTCTCGATAGGTACTTTCAGGACAGGGATTATGGTCAACTGCATATTGTTTGCGTTACCAATCGGGCTTTAGATGCCTATATGAGCTATTTGGGAGTTGATACCGGTGAATGACCAGGGAGCAATTACTAAGCTTAGAGATATAGAGCCCTTTCGCAATGCAATCGACTCGCTGAGCGTTGGTCGTGAATTGCCGAAGAATCAAAAAGAGCTTGTTTTGGCTGCGGCTATAGAGCTTGTTGATAATTATAAGTTGGATAACCATAGAGTTCAGAGCTTGGATTTCGCTTACTGGATCATCCTTAATTATTCGTTTCAATACGATGACTACGACCCACTGTTCGATTTCGCTTCCTGCTTTGGCTTCTATCCGATATGCAGTGCGATTGCTCGATTGGGAAAGGTCTCGGATTCGATATCTAGTGCTTTGGTCGTTGGCTCGATAGAGGACAATTTTGAGAATGACGGAATCGTCAGCACGTTTGAGCAGAAGAGGTGCCGCAATTCCTTTATGGAGAATGCTTCGAGGGACATTGCCTATGTTGCGCCAACCTCTTTTGGAAAAAGCGAGCTTTTAATTGAGCTAGCGCTGGATTGGTCTTCCGGCGAGCGGGTATGTATTGTTGTTCCGACCAAATCTCTTTTAGGGCAAACGTATAGAGCGATCGCCGAGAAGAAGCCAGGCTGTAGTCTAATTACCCATGACGAGATGTATAGCGGGCAGAATGATTTTGTTGCAGTTTTAACTCAAGAGCGAGCGTTGCGTATGCTCGACCAGAATAAGGACCTTTCTTTTACTACCTTGTTCATAGATGAGGCCCATAAAGTGTTTGATAAAGGAGAAAGGTCTCTGCAGCTGGCAAGGCTTATCCGGCAAGTCAAGCAAAGGGATTTGTCAACTGCGGTGTCTTTCTTGAGTCCAGTAGTGTCGGATGTTGGGCACTTCTCCTATTTGACGGGTTCAAACATCGAAGAAATAAGGGTGCATTTCAATATGAAGGAGCCCAGGTACTTTCTTTTGGAGGACCAAAAGCGTCTTTGCCTGTATAATAGATTTTTCGATTCGTTTCAGACGATAGACGACATTGACGGCTCGCTTTGGGGATGCATCTCTGGACGGTCGAAAGACAAAAACCTCTTATTTCATACATCTCCGAGAGAGATAAGGAAAATAGCCCTCGGTTTGGCGGGACATTTGCCTAAAGTCGGAATCAACTCGTCATACTTTGATTTTTTGTCCTGCTTGAGAGAGCATGTCCATCCTGATTACGATGAGATTTTCTGCCTTAAACACGGAGTTTTGTACTTGCATGGTCAAATGCAAGATCTTGTTAAAGAGTACCTATGCAGTAAGGTGTCGAAGTTTAGGCAGATTAAATATATCGTTGCTAATAGCGTTATTCTTGAGGGTATCAATATGCCCATTGACTCCATTTTTATTCTAGGCGCTCGAGGTCTTTCAAGGGCAGATCTTGCCAATCTTATTGGAAGGGCAAGTAGATTAAACAACGTTTTTGGCGCTCACCCAAAACTCGAAAGGTTAATGCCGGAAGTCTATTTTGTCGACAGCCCATGGAGCGGTAGTAGTTCTGTGTCAAATGCAATGGAGAAGATTCGCTCGCGTGGTTTCAAGGACGAAGTAAATAACCCGATTATCAAATGCCTAGAAGGAGAAAGGGCGACAGATGGGGATAAGGCGATTGTGAGCTTGGAGGAGTTTTCGGCGATTGGGCATAGCAACGAGGTCGATGCTCTTATGGCCAGGATGTACAGATTAGGCTTTTTATCAATTTACAAGGAGTTGAGCAATGGGCTTGTTTCTGTTATTTCTGAAAGGATGGGTTCTTTCAAGAGTTCAGGGCTTGATTTGTTCGATCTTGTATGTGAAGTTTTTGTTAAAGATTTGCAGAGCTCAATAGCGAGCCGTTCATTCGGGAGAATCGAAAACCCAGATGTCAGGAGATACTACAGGCGCTATTTAAGCGATAGGAATTCTCTGCCTGTTAGTCGTCGAATTGCAGCGATGATAGGTGTCTCTCGCCATCGGCAGAAAAACGGGAATCCGAGAATGTATGTTGGTGACAAATTTGGTGAGTGCACTTTTTGCGGGGAGAAAGCCCTTCCACCGATGCGCCCCCTGTACGTTGACACGACCTGTAAATCCGATCAGGAAATGGTTTCGTTGGTTATCTCGAAGTTCAAAAATGAGGACGATTTTCTGGGATTTACCTTTGCGAAAGCGGTTCGATTGCTTTACGAAAATGAGTGCATAAGCGAGGGCGAGTACTGCGGCTTCACTTATGGAACATCGGATGATTCGGTTATCGCTCTCGTTAAATCAGGGATACCTTTGCCCGTCATCTCTCTTCTTGAGGAAAACAATCAATTGGAAAATGTTATTCAGGACAAATACGGAAATTACATTGGCAATTTAGACCTGAAAACCTTTATTGGCGGTTTAGATGATTTGACGCGATTTGAGATTTGCGAGCATATCAGTTTAGACGAGTAGTGGTTTGAAGAGCGGCGGCGCAATCGAAACAAAGAGATATTGCCATTCCGCTATGTTAGAAAGCCCCGCAGGCGGTAATCTACTTGCTTGGCAATTGCCGTAAAAAAAATACGGTAGTTATTGACCAAGGAGATTGCCGCCTATATCCTTTCTTTTCGGAAGGAGATAACGATGCTGCGTAGGTTTTCCGTAACAAATTTTAAGAACTTTAAAGAAAAGCTAACGTTTGACTTGGGCAGTCCGTCAAACTACGCTTTTAATGCCGAGGTTATCGATGCTGGCATCAAGTCGAAGGGGATAATCTATGGTACGAACGGTAGCGGTAAGTCAAATCTGACTCTTGCTCTTTTCGACATTGTTTTGCATGTAACGGATAAAGAGCGAATATTGTCAAAATACTATCCGTATCTAAACCTTGATTCTCAAAATAAACATGCGGAATTCGAGTATGTGTTCGATTTCTTTGGCAACGAAGTGGTCTATCGCTATAGAAAAACTGCACCAATGGAGTTGGTGAGCGAAGAGCTCTCTATTTGCGGCGATGAGGTTCTGCGATACGATTTCTCGAAAAGGGAGGGCTTTGTCTTTCTGGCGGGAACTGAAACCTTACAGTTGTCTTCTAACCTACCCTCGGAAACTGATCGTATTTCGCGAGTTAAATATGTAAGAAGTAATGCAATCCTGCAGGATACTGAGCGAAATAGGGCTTTTCTTGAGTTCGTATCCTTCGTTGACAGAATGCTGTTGTTTTTCTCGCTTGACGAAAAGGGATATCAAGGTCTCTCTGTGGGATCCGACAGTTTCACACAAGGTATTATCCGGGCGGGTAAGATAAAAGAGTTTCAAGAGTTCTTAAGCCAAGAAGGCCTTGAGTATGATTTGGTTTCGGTTGAAATCAATGGACAAGAAGAGCTATATTGCCGCTATTCCAATACCAGCGTTCCGTTCATAAACGTTGCCTCAACGGGCACTAAATCGCTGGCCCTTTTCTACTATTGGTTTATCAAGATGTCAGAAGCTTCTTTTGTCTTTATCGACGAATTTGATGCCTTTTACCATTTTGAACTATCGGAGGACATCGTAACGAGGCTCAAGGGCATAGAAGGGGTTCAGATTTTTCTTACTACGCATAATACTGATTTGCTTTCTAACGATTTGCTTAGACCGGATGCGTACTATATTGTGAAAGACGGTAGCCTTGATTCACTTGATAGGCTCTCTAAAAAGGAATTGCGAAGCGCTCATAACATCCAAAAAATGTTCAAGGCGGGTTCGTTCGATGTCTGAGCCTGTTGTCTTGTTCGTTGTCGAAGGGGCTGAGAGAGATTGGCGCTTTGTTAACCGTATGACGGATTGCTTTATGCGGGGGTCGTTTAAGGCAAATGTCATTAGTTTGCCTGCGGAGCAGAATCTTTACATGCTCTATGGCCGTCTTGCCGAAGAGGATTTTGACGTTGATCTTGTTGAGGTTCTTCGTGAATCTGTTCCTGCTGCAAAAGAGGCTCTGGAGGGTGTGTCCAGGCAAGATGTGGCAGAAGTTTACCTGTTTTTCGATTACGACCCTCATCAAAACAACGTTCCTGCAGGCGGTGCTTTTCCCGATAGTATTGTTGAAGCGATGTTGGATGCGTTCAATAACGAGACGGAGAACGGAAAACTCTACATCAGCTACCCTATGGTTGAAGCGCTGTACGATTATCGTTACGCGCAATGCCAGGCTTTTTCAGGTTGCTTTATTCCGCTGCGCGAAATTGGTGGTTATAAAAAACTATCAGGCTGCAATAACCCTAACGCAAGTGGGCATATGAGTATTCAGCAATGGAAGGACGCCATTGAAGTTTTTGCCCTGAGGGTGTCCTGTCTTTTCGATATTGATTCTTTGAGCTATGAGATATACAGGGAAAGCGTGACACCAAGGTCGATTCACGCGTTCGAGCGCGGCTTGGTCGACGACCGGGGCGAGGTGTTTGTCTTAAGTGCGTTTCCGGAATTCCTTCTGGACTATTTTCCAAAGAGCTTCTGGAGCAGTAGGGTGAAGATGTGCAAGCCGCGCTTTAACGATTGCCCCAAGGGACTTTAGGCTTATGTTCCTCGGTCGATACGTGCAGCATTAGATGCCGATAATTCGTATACGGGATGCTAATGGATTTCTTTTGCCGGAGGAGATAATCTTGCTAAACGTTTATTTCGGGCAGATGCCCGAAGCCATATATAACACAGCTGTGTATTTCAAGAATGCCTATCAGGACAAGTGGATTACGGATGATTTTTCGGTCGAGATGATAAGGGATGTCGATAAGTCCGAAGTTGTTTCTGCCAATGTTATCGAAAGCCCTGTTCTTGGTAGCATTTCTCCGTTGATGCTTTCGGGTGGTGCCAAAACGCTCATGCTGGTCAAATTCGACAGGAAGCATGTGTTCAATGCTTCCACTTGTGGAGACAATTGCGCTAAATGGCTTCTTCGCATTGCTGAAGACCGCAAGGTAGTGGTCAACCTCCATCATGTAATGGATTTTGGCAAAGATGATTTTAAGATTCGTATTATGAACAGCGGTGTCATCGTTACGAATATGCTTGATTTGCTACGCGAGGCGAATACCCATCTCCCAGGCGGGGAAGAATGAAGGGCTCCTATCAGGTTAGGGTGTCGCGCAGGCGCGGCACTTCTTTCCGTTTTGAAGTCAAACGGAATATTACGGTTGTGCGTGGGGATAGCGGTACGGGCAAAACAACTCTTTATGACATGATTGCTGATCATATGCGCTTAGGCGATCGTTCTGGTGTAACCGTACAATGCGACAGGCCCTGTATTGCGTTGACTGATATGGATTGGCACAACCAGCTATCCGGGGTATCGGATTCCATCGTTTTTATCGACGAGGGGTTTGAGGATGTCGTCTCGCACGATTTCGCTAGGGCGTTGCGCGATTCCTCTAACTACTACGTTATTTTTTGTCGTGTGGACTTGGTCAGCTTACCTTTTAGCGTGAACGAGATATACCGAATAAAAACCAGTGGCAAATATCACAGTTTTGAGTCTATTTATAAGCAGAAAGACGGTTTTCAGTATAGTTTGTCGCGTGCAAGTCATAAGAATGATTTTGATGTCCTTCTAAACGAGGATTCAAAATCGGGCCTTCAGTTTTTTAAGAGTCGTTTTTCTGATACGCAGCTGCGTTGTGAGACGGCCAGCTCAAATTCCCAGATTGCGGATTGGCTTCTTGAGCATAAAGGCGAAAAGGTGTTTGTGGTGGCCGATGGGGCAGCCTTTGGGCCTTATGCTGACAGAGTGTTTAAAATTCAGCGAGAGTTGCCGCACGATATTACGATTTGTTTGCCTGAATCCTTCGAATGGTTGCTATTGAAGTCGGGGATCGTGAGCAGTAAAAGTTTGGAAGCAATTCTCGAAAAACCGAGCAGCTATATAGATAGCGAGGAGTATTTCAGCTGGGAACGTTTCTTTTCTGATTACCTTAGGAAGGTCACTCGCAATACTGCAAATTTGAAGTACGAAAAGAGCAAATTGGCGGCTGGATATATGACCGAGGCAAACGCTTCTAAGATAATGGCGTTGATTGCTTTCCGCAACATTGAATAAAGCAGCGTCCGGGACGCCCCATTCGGTTATTTTTGCGGTGCCTGTTTAAAGCGGCCCTCTAAGCTCTCGAAAGCCATTGAGAGCTTAGAGGGTTTGTGCGTTCGGGCATCCTGCTACAATTCCCAAGTACTGTAATTCTTGGTCAGAAAGATTGCTATGTGGACGATGCTTGCTGCTGCCGTTTTGGCTTGCGTTGTTGTTCTATATGCGCCTGGCTATTTTGCCGGGCGGGCGGTTCGGTTGGGTTCGTTCGGCGCTATCGCTGTAGCGCCCGCTTTTTCTGTTGCGCTGTTGGTTGCAATGGGCGTTTTGCTTCAGGCAGTTGGAATCCCATGCCCAGCTTGGGCTCTGCTTCTTGCGGTGTTGCTTTTTTCGCTGGTGGGGTACGGAGCATCACGTTTCATTCTTCCGAAGCACGATGCCTCTGCTTCGAATGGTGCTCTTAGAATGGGCGGCCTTGGCTGGAAGGTCGTTGGTCTGTACATTGGCATATCGCTGCTCACGTTTTGTATAGTGTTCGTGCATGCGATGGCTGATCCATGCGGGTTTTGTCGGCTCGACGATTCTGCTGCTCATTACACGCTAATTCGTTCGTTCCTGGACACGGGTTTCTACTCTACGCTGAACACCAACGGTTATGCCACCTTGGGCGGCTCGGGTGGTTATTACCCTGCGGCATGGCATGTCGCGGTAGCCATCGTGGCCTCGCTTTTCGACGGTTCTGCCGCGCTTGCGTCGAATGCCATGATGCTTGCCGTGTGTGTCTTTGTTCTTCCTTTGGGGTTACTGTTCATGATCAAGCAACTCTTCGCCGATAGGGAGGGGTATGCGGTTGTCGTCTTGGGTTCTGTGGTTGCGGTGGCGTTCTGCGGGTTTCCTTGGGCATTTTTGGTATGGGGGCAGCTGCTTCCCAACCTTCTTTCATTCTCGCTGATTCCTGCCGCAATGGGGCTCTTGGTGGCCATATCGCAACGGGGTGGCGGAGTGGTTTCTTTTACTTCTCTTGTTATTTCTTTTGTCGTCTGCGTTGCCGCGGTCGCTATCGCGCAGCCCAATGGCGTGTTTACGCTGGGTGTTTGGGCGGTTGCTTTTTCTGTGAGTTGGATCCTTGGCCCAAAGGGCGTTAGCGGAAGCATTGCCAAGAAAAGGGCTGTAGCGGCTGTATTCTTCGCGGTCGCCTGTCTTGCATGGGTTGCTCTGTTCTTTGCTCCGCCGCTTCACTCGGTAACCTCCTATACGTGGAAAGCATTCCTTTCTCCTGAAATGGCGCTTCTTGCGGGTTCAACATTCATGTTTTTCGAAAGGCTCGGAATCCAACCTTTCCTTACCGTATTGGTTGTTGCAGGCGCGGTTCGCCTCTGTAAAAACCGCCAGCATCGTTGGTTGGTTGTGACGTTTCTTTTCGCCTGGGTGCTGTGGTTCATTGGGGCAACCACCGACGGCTCCGTAAAGCAGTTCCTTAGCGGGTTTTGGTACACCGATTATCGCCGAACAGGCGGAATGGCTGCTCTGTTTGCCATTCCTATTGCTGCAGTTGGCTTTGCTTGGTTGTTTGAAGCGGGAAAAGCGCTGGTAGTTCGCGTTTTGGGGTCGAATGTGGCAGTGCGAAAAGCTGGCATCATGTCCGCCGCAGTGCTTCTTACCATAATGCTGGTAGTTCAGTTCTTCCCCCTGAACGTTATGGTGGGTGATAGCGACATTCGAGCTGGCCTTGTGGCGGTACATAAGCAGGTCAAGTCTCGGTATTCCTGGGAGAATGTTTTTACTGGAGAAGAAGACGCCTTCGTTAAAAAGTGTGTGGATGTTGTTCCTGAAGGTGCGGTGGTTGCTAACTTCCCCAACGACGGTAGCTGCTATGCCTACGGAATAGACGGGCTTAATACTTTCTTTCGTCGTTCTTCTCCCAGCGCCTACGTGGGGCCTGAGGAAACGGGGCGCCTTATCCGCACGGCTCTTAGCAGCGTGTCCACGTCGCCAACGGTGCAGGATGCGGTAAAAGAATCGGGCGTTCAGTATGTGCTACTGCTCGATTGTGGCTCGGGCGAAGATAGCACAGTAAGCAAGCTGCGCTACAAGGAAGAAGATTGGGAGGGCATTGAAGCCATCAACGATGAAACGCCGGGATTCACTCCTGTTCTGAGCGAAGGAGATATGAGGCTGTATCGCATTGACGCAGCGTTCGAGTAGGGTGCTGCGGGGGCGAAGGTACGTGCCCTGCAAGTTTTGCAGCGTTTCCGCTTTGGCGCCGCGTTGGCTCAGGGCTATGAACCGCCCAACGCTTAGGCGCTGCTGAGCATTATCGCCTGCGTGTTGCGGCATCTAACCGCCGTGAACATGGTCTGGATAATTCCCTCTGATTATCAGGCGCATTTTATCTCGTGATATTCTTTTTTAGTTTAATCCAGCAAACCCGAAAGGCGCCGGTGCGGTGACTCAGGAAGACAAGGCATATAGAGGCAAGCATGTAGCCCGCCAGGAGCCTACCTGCTCTCAGGCACCCATTGCGCAATCCCGCTCCAACGCTGCTTTGTATGTGGCAAAATCGCGCAGGCATCGTAAGGGTTCCATGCCCAAGCGCATTGCTTTGACGGTGCTCGCGGTTCTTGCAGCACTGCTTGTTGCGACGGGTGCGTATGCCCTGTGGTTTTCTTCTCAGCTTAACGCCCAGCTTGCTTCGGGCGAATCGGAAGGCGTGGAAAGCGTCCTCGTTCCTGCAGAATCGGGCAAGCCCTTCTATATGTTTGTGCTGGGGTCCGACTCGCGCGAAGGCTCAGGCACTTCGGGCAGAGCAGACGAATCGGGCGACAACCAACGTTCTGACGTTATGATTCTCCTTCGCGTTGATCTTGCCAATCGGCAAGTAACCATGGTTTCTGTTCCACGTGATACGCCTTATCGCACCAGCGATGGGCGTCTGGTGAAAATCAACGAGGCATATAACATTGGCGGCGCGGCAGAGTCTATTAAGGCGGTTTCCCAGCTAACGGGAGTGGATATTTCCCATTATGCCGAAGTCCATTTCTCCGAGTTGGAGAACATTGTTGATGCTCTGGGTGGCGTAGACGTTAATGTCGATATCAAGCTTTCCTACAAGGACGCCCTTACCGGCGAAAAGCTAACCTTGCAGCCGGGTTATCAAACATTGAACGGACAACAGGCTCAGCTGTTTGCGCGTGCACGCCATGAATACGGAACCGATCAGGACAAACATCGCCAAGATAATGTTCGCCAGCTTGCTATGGCAATTGTCGATAAGGCGCTAAGCAAACCTTTGACAGAATTGCCCGGCACGGTGCTCGATCTTGCTGGCTTCGTAGGCACTGATCTGCGTACATCGGATATCGTTTCTTTTGCCATGCAATTTGCGGGGAATAAAGGCAAGGTAACGTTCTATAGCGCTACTGGCCCCTCCAAGGGCGACATCAATGCTGAATCGGGCGGTTTGTGGTTGTGCTACGAAAATCCCGAAGGCTGGAAAACTCTTATGGAAGCCGTCGATGCCGGGGAAGATCCTTCTGGGCTCGACGTTGAATCTACGGCTATAGTTCCATCTAGCGAAAATAGCCAGGAAGAAGGAAACGAATAATGAAGATGCTGAAAAAGCTTCTTGCTGTTGCGTTTTGTGGCGTAATGGCATGTGCGCTGGTCGGCTGCCAGAGCCAAGAACCGCAGCAGAAGGATGAAGAGGTGCAGGTAAGCGATACTGCTTCTTTGGAAACCGAGCCTTTCTGGGTTTTAGTTGTGGGTAACGATTCGCGTACCGGTACGGTTGAAATCAACAAGCCCGATTATTCGGACGGTACTGGACGTAGCGATGTGATGATGCTGGTTCGTGTCGATCCGAAGACCTATGCAATTTCCATCATTTCTGTTCCGCGTGACACAGAAACGCAGTTCAACGGCCAGAAGGTTAAGCTCAACGAGGTTTACCACGTTGCTGGTATTGAAGAGTCCATGAAGGCCGTTGCCGACCTAACGGGTGTTGCCCCTAAGTACTATATGGACATGAGCTTCGTGCAGTTCGAAGATTTCGTTGAGGGCCTGGGCGGTCTAACCGCGAATGTGCCTATTAACATGCAGCTTCAGGACATTGTTTCCGGCGATCACATTAGCCTTACCAAAGGCGAACAGGATCTGAATGGCAAGGAAGCATTGGTGTTGGCGCGTTCGCGTAAACAGTATGCGAACGACTTGGATGCATGCCGTCAGATCCAGGATCGCGCTATTGTCCAGTCTGGTATCAAGCAGGTTGCTTCAGATCCTTCCACGGCAGCTTCTTTTGCTAGCGTGCTTTCCGCAAACTGCTCCACCAATTGGGATGCAAGGGGCTTGTCTGCATTGGTAGTTGATTTTGCTGAGAACGCAGACAAAATCACCTTTGTTTCCGGCACAGGCCCCTATGCGGGTGAAATCGATGCAGGCACGGGTCTGTGGCTTGCTTACCGCGACGAAGCTACTTGGGCAAAAGTAATTGCCGCAGCAGAAAAGGGCGAAGACCCCAGGGAAATTGTTCCCGAGCCGAAGGTGGCTGCTCTTTAAGAGTGCATTTTGCGTGAGTTGTCAAACGGGGAGGCAAATGCGTTAAGGTAATGCGCGGAGCATATGCTTCGCGCATTTTTTCTATGAGATAGGGGATTTGGTGTCCAACGAAGGTGCAGCGCCAAAAGTATCGGTCATCATTCCGATTTGCAACGTTGAGGGTTTTCTGGACGAGTGCCTGAACAGTGTGCGCTCCCAAACTTTGCATGAACTGGAGATTATTTGCCTGAACGATGGGTCCAAAGATGGTTCGTCTGTCATTATGCATGAGCACGCCAGTAGAGATTCGCGCATTATCTGCGTCGATAAGGCCAACGAGGGCTATGGCGCAACGTGCAATCGCGGTCTGGATATGGCCCAGGGCGAATACGCTGCCATCGTAGAACCCGACGACTACCTTCTCCCTGGCATGTTTGCCGAAATGCTCGATTTCGCCGAAGGTTTTGGCGGTCAAATCGACGTGATTAAAACCCCTTGGTACGATTTGGCCAAATGGGACAATCCTGAAACGTTGGTTAAGAAGCCCAGCCTTCTGTTTGGCAGCCTGAAAACGTCGCAGAAACCATTCGTTTTGGAAGATGCCCCTGTTCTTATTGAAGGGCACCCTTCCATTTGGTCTGCTTTGTACCGCTGCGAATTCTTGAACCAAAAGAGGATACGTTTCCGTCCGTACCCTGGTGCTGGTTGGGCAGACAATCCCTTTTTAGTTGAAACGCTCTGTCAGGCGCAGTCCATTGTTTACCTGGACAAGCCATTCTATTGCTATCGAAACGATTTGCCTGGCTCAACCAAGAACCATGGATCGGACGAAAAGATCGCACTGCCTTTCAACCGTTGGCTCGACATGACTGCGATCATGGAACAGCTGGGTGTGACCGACGAGGGTATTTGGTGCGCCCATGCCCTACGTGGCTTCAATTACGTCAATGGTGCCATTTTGGATGACGGCTGGGACAATCCCGTTGTTCGGCAGAAGACGCGCGAGCTGTTTGAGCGCTTGCCGGAGCGTTATGTGCTTGAGTGCGGGAAACTTTCAGTTGCGAAGAAGCGCTTCTACTTCGAGGTGCTTGGCAGGCCTGTTCCTCATATGTCGCATGTTCCTTATGTGCGCTATCTTGCTTCCCGTGCTGTCCGTGCGGTGCGCACGCAGGGCGTTGCTTTCCTTGCTGAGGATATGGGACGCTTTGTTGGTAACAAGATTCGAAAAAGCGGTATGGAAGAGGCTGAAGGGGAGTAGGCTTTCCGTGGTGGGAAAAGGGACAGGTACCAGGTTCTTGCTGAAAGTATCGGGAGGTTATCTTGGGGTTAGAAAGTGAATCAACGGCAGAGAAAACGGGGTTTTCCAAGGTGAAGCTCTGGTTTACTCGCAACGCAAAATTGCTGGTGGTGTGCTTTGCGGTGGGCATGATCTGCCATGCGCAGATGTACCTGAACGGCCTTTCGAACCCCGATGCGGTTGTTTCTTTGAGCAACCCCAATGGATACGGAAGCTTTATTCCGCATGCTTGGGATATTAGCTTGGGGCGTTGGGGCTTGCTGTTTGCTGCCTGCGCTAAGTTTGGGCTGTGCTCGCCTATTCTTACCTCCGCAATCACCATTGCCCTGTTTACGCTGGGCGTTGTTGCGCTGATAGATAGGCTGGGCATCAAGCGCGCTTGCTTGCGGTACGCTTCTTCGATTCTGTTCATCGCTTCGCCCTTCGTTTCCTGCTGCATCACGTACTACTACTGCTCGAATTCGTACGCGCTCTCGTTTTTATGCGCGGTGCTGGCAGCATGCCTGGTCGGGCGCGTTGGGGCTGTTGGCAAGCCAGTTGCCCTTGTTGGGGCGGTTGCGTTGTTGGCGTTTTCGCTCGGTTGCTATCAAGCGAGCCTGGGCGTGTTTTGCGTTGCGGTGCTGCTGGTGATGGTTCGCTCGCTTATGGGCGGCGGCTCTGAATCGCTGACGTCGCCGGCATGCGATGCTCGTGGTGAAGCTCAGAACCCCTACCGTGAAGAAGGCTGCAGCGCCGATTCGCTCAGCGCCAAGCAGCTTGCGGTGTTCTTCGGTGCTGCCATTGCGGTGTGCGCGGCTGGTGCCGTACTGTACTACGCGCTTACCGAGATTTCGCTGTTTGTGCTGGGCATTGGCCTTTCCGCTTATGGCGGAGCCTCCTCGGTTGGCGCTAGCAGCATTCTGGGCTCTTTGACGTCGTCTGTCCCCAGTGCATACGTTGCCTTTTCCGACGCATTGTTCAGCCACGGCATTTTCGGGAACCATTTCGGCTGGGTGTACGTGGCGGCTGCCTGCATGATTGTTGTGGCGGTTGCGTTTGTCCGTCTTGCTACGGTGAACGGTGTGAAGCGTTTGGGGGCGAGCGCTATGGCGCTGCTCTGCGTTGTGCTTATCCCCTTTGCTGCCAACGTTGTCTTGGTTATCGTTCCCAGCTATGGGTATCCCACCCCGCTTATGCTGGGCGGTTTCATGGCTTCGTTTTTGCTTCTGCCCCTGTTGGTGCAGCTTTTGCTCGATTCGCCCGACCGAGGCAATGTGCGCCTGCGCATGCCCGCGAAGGCTATGTCCGTCGGTTGCTGTTGCCTTATTGCCGTAGGGGCGTGGTCGTACGCGCTGCAGTCGAATGCGGATGCCGAGGTTATGCAGGCATGCCAGAACCAAAATGCTTCTTTGGCCACCCGAATTGCCGGTGTGCTTGATGCGAACCCCGATGTGCAAGCGGGCGCGAAGGTGCTGATTGCCGGTAAGCCCGAAGCGGGCAACTTTCCAAACACCAGCGATTCCTACGTTCACGCAAGCAGCTATGCGAAGTGGGGCATGGTTTGGGACAATCATTACCAGAACAACATGCGTTCTTGGGACGTGATAATGAAGCAGTTCGCGGGGCAGAGCTTCAACTACTGCTCGTTTGACGAATGCGCCAAGGTTATTTGCTCCAGTGAATTCGCGAACATGTCGCTGTATCCTGCCAATGATTCGGTGACAACCATCGACGGCGTTGTAGTTGTTAAGATATCTGACATAAGCAAGTATTCGGAATAGCGGCGCGCGCTGACGCCGAAGCGTTTAGAGTTCATGAGGGGCGCTGGGCATATGGGAAAACGACATCACGGCAAGGGCGAAGCGAACGGTGCGTCCGCCTCGCGGGGGCGTAATGGCGCCGTGAGCGTCGATGCCGCGGATGCTGCCGCTGCGCATGGATGCGGCGATGCTGTCGTCTACGCCGATGCTGCCCGTAGCGGTACGGGTGCTGTAGAAGCTACGGGCTCGGTGAGCACCGCAGACGTCCCAGCCCAACCCTCTACCGCCCCGTTCTTTTCGGTTGTTCTGCCCACGTATAGCTCCGAGTCCTACCTTGCCGCCGCCTTGGGCGATTTGCAGGACCAGCTGTTCACCGATTGGGAAGCCATCGTGGTGAACGATTGCTCGCCCGACGGCAGCTTGGCCATCGCGCAGCAGTTCGCCGCCGCCGATGCGCGCATTCGCGTTGTTTCGCACGAGGTGAACCGAGGGCTTTCGGCGGCGCGCAATACGGGCCTTGCTGCAGCTCGGGGGCGCTATGTGTGGTTTCCCGACCCCGACGATCGCTACGATTTCACCTTTCTGCAGAGTGTGTATAACTCGCTTCAGCAGCACGAAGCGCCAGTGGTTATGGTGGGTCATGTGGAAGAATTCTACGACGCTGGTGGCAAGGTGGAACGAGTGCAGGAATTCACTTTCAGCCAGGAATCGGCGCATTTGGGAAAAACCAAGCTGCGTAAGCACGTTTTGGAATTCGAAAAGGGTACGCATTACGGCTACGCCTGGAACAAGGTGTACGAGCGCAGCTATCTGCAGCAGGGCGGCTTTACCTTTACCGAAGATTTGCCGCTTATCGAAGATATCGAATTCAACATCCGCGTGTTCCAAGATTTGCCTGGACTGAACGTGCTTGGCGCACCGCTGTATCGCTACGCCAAGCGTGAGGCGGGCAACCTAACCAGCAAGTTTGTACCGCGTTACTACGAGGTGCATCGCGCGCGTATTGAAATGTTGCGTAACCAGCTGGATTCATGGGGTTTGCTTGATGCCGGCGCCAAGGCCACGCTTGGTGCGCTTTATGCTCGTTATATTCTTTCGGCGTTGGAACGTAACAAGCAGAAGGAAAGCGGCATGAGCGGCTCTGCGCAGAAGGAATGGCTGCAAGGTGTGTTTGCCGATGATCTGTTCAACGAGTTGGTGCCCTGTGCGCAAGCCGACAGCCAGGCGTTGCGCCTGTGCTTGAAGCCCCTGCAGCAGCGTAATGCGTCGAAGTGCCTGGCGCTAGGCGGTGCTATTCATGCCGCCAAGAATGGCGCTCTGCACAACGTGTTTGTGAAACTAAAATCCGGCAGGTGAGAAAATAAGGGGCAGGTCCCGTTTTCCCGCCAATGGCAAAGCGGCTGGTACCGAACCCCACGCGCAGGTTCCATTGCAACCTGACGCCAAATCGAAAGCGGGAAAACGGTAGCTGCCCTATTTTCCCAAGATGTTGCATTTCGGCAACACGCTAGGTTTGCTTTGCTGCTAGGCGTACAATCGGACGCGGTAATCAAGCGAAAAGGGGGCTTGCGGTGGATCTTTCCATTGTCGTGCCATGCTACAACGAAGAAGGATCGCTGCCGCTGCTGTTCGGCGCGGTGGATGATGCTTTTGCCACCTCGGGAGTGTCGTACGAGCTGGTTTTGGTGAACGACGGCAGCTCCGACGGTACGTCGCACCTGCTGCATGAGCTGCCCACTCCTGCATCGGCTGAACGTATCGTCGTGGTCGATTTTTCCCGCAACTTCGGCAAGGAAAGCGCCCTGCTCGCAGGCCTTCAACATGCCGAAGGGGATGCGGTTGGCCTGATGGACGCAGACTTGCAACAGCCTCCTGCAACGTTGCTTGAAATGTACCGCATGCTGCAGGCCAACCCTAGCGCCGATTGCGTAGCCGCATTCCAAGAGCATCGAAACGAAGGCGCGGTGCTGAGTTTCTTCAAGCACGCGTTCTACAAAACGTTCGATGCAACTTCTCGGCTCAATGTCATGTCCGATGCCTCCGATTTTCGCGTGTTCCACCGCAGGGTGGCCGATGCGCTTCTTTCTATGCCGGAAAGCTTCCGCTTTTCGAAAGGCATGTTTGCCTGGGTCGGTTTCGAGACATTGCCGTTTCCCTACACGCCGGCAAATCGCGTTGAGGGCGAAACCAAGTGGTCGTTCCGGAAACTAATGCGCTACGGCATCGGCGGAGTGCTTTCGTTTACCACGTTTCCGCTGAAAATTGCCGCGGTGGCGGGTCTCGTTGCCACGCTTGTCGGGTTGGTTCTGCTGGTCGAAGTCGTTGTCGAGCAATTTATCAACCCCGCCATGCCATCGGGCTATCCTACGCTTCTGTGCGTGCTCCTTTTGATGGGCGGGCTCATTTTGGTAACGCTGGGTGTGATCGGCGAATACATCGCACGCATCTACATCGAAACCAAGCGCCGCCCTGCCTATATCGCGAAATCGGTAGAAGTCCGAACTAGCACCAACCAGGCAGGAAAGTAAGGGTAGGTGCTCGATTCCCACTTTGCGAGCTGAGCCGCGTTTGCAATGAAGCGCGCGTACGAGGTTCGGCGTCAGCCGCTATGCCATAGGCGAAGAGGAACCGCTCTCCTTGCTTCCCGTGCCCGAGGAACAGGGAGAGCGGTTCAATACGGCACCTCATCTGAGTGCAAGTCTGTGTAAAACCATATTTCACATTTCAGAAAGGACGTATCTGTTATGACAAAACCTACGTATATCTTAATCCGTGAATCCAGCAACGAATCCGGCTACACAGCACATTCGTTCCCTACCGAAACGTCAGCATACAAAGCCATGGACTGCATGGTGGAATCTGATGCTGCTGCCATTGAAGCGACATACCACTTATCACCCCGTGTGGAACAGGTATCGAGCTATAAAACACAGCTCATCTTCGATGCAATCATCGCTGAGTCTGACATGACCGTAAAAATTACGTACAGCGTTTATGCAATCGAAAAGTAAATCTACTTATCGAAAATATAAAAAAATGGGGAACAATCTTTCATCTCGATTGTTCCCCATGCTATCTATTCGTACCACGGCTCGCTCGCAGTGGTATATTTTTTATTCTTTTTTATGCTGATTTTCTCTAATTCGTTTGGCCCTCTTGATAGGGGTACTTTTCCAGCAGCTCCTGCACGGTGATGAAGCTGTAGCCTTGTTCCTTCAACTTAGGGAGCGCCTGGCGAAGGCCTTCGATGGTCTGGCTGCGGTCGCCGCCGCCATCGTGCATCAGGATAATGTTGCCAGGGCCGGCGCTCTGGATGCGCTGGGCAATAACGTCGGCGCCGGGCTTCTTCCAGTCGGTGGTGTCGACGTTCCAGCCAATTTCTGCCGTGACAATGCCTTCAAGGTCGGTGGCAACCGAAGTGTCGAAATTGCCGCCCGGGCAACGGAAAATAGTGCTTGCTTCCTGGCCGGTGGCGTTCTTGATTGCCTCCAGGCCCTTCTGCACTTCCTGCTTGCGTTCGTCGGTCGACATCTTGATAAGGCTTACGCCTTCGCCGCTGCCCTCTGCGTGGTCCCACGTATGAGTGCCAATTTCGCAGCCCATGCTTGCAGCGCGTTGCAATTCCTTTTCGTGCCCGCTAATGCATTGGCCAACGGTAAAGAAGGTGGCCTTGGCGTCGTTCTGTTCAAGGATGTCCAGGATCTCGTCGGTTTGCTTATCCCATGGGCCGTCGTCGAACGTGAGCGCAATAACCTTGTCGCCGTTGCTGTTCACGTTGTAGTACTGAACGATGTTGTCGACCGGTTCTTTGGTGGTAACCGTGGCGGTGATGCCCGATTCCTTGCCTGTGCGCGTTACCTGCTCGCCATCCTGGGCATTGTTGCTGTACAGGTGAACTGCGCCAACGCCCTTCAGCTCCGTTTTGTGCGGAAGGGTTTGGGGTTCGCTGTCGGTGTAGGGCTCGGTGATGTCGGTGCCATTGGAGATCTCGATCTTGTCGCCGCCGTTCAAGTGCATGCCCATATCGTCGGTGTCGTTTCCGTTCACCTTTGCGGTGCAGCGGGTGCCTTCACCTTGACGGATGGTGCTGCCATCGACGGCTACGTAGTTGCCAGGCGTTACCGAAACCACGTTGTTGTCCAGAAGGCCGCCAACGCTGCGCTCGGCGCCCGAAATGGTTACCTGGTCGCCGTTTAGCGTGACCTCAACCGGCTTCGACCCCATCCAGTTGTTGAAGGCGAATATGCCAACGATGGCAAGCACCACAACAGCGGCAACGGCGATAAGACTGCCGCGCGTAAAGAAGTCGGCCTTCTGCTTGGGCGCATAGTTGTTGTTGCCCAGGTAGCGAGCTGCCTGGTATGTGGATGCGTTGGTGGGCGAAGCCTTTTGGGCGCCTTCTTTGGTGCGCTGGTATTTAGCGCGTGAATAGGCAGACGGGTCGTTGCCGCGCATGTTTTGCACAACGGGTATCTGCTGTGAAGGCTGGCCTTGCTGCGGCTGTGCTGCCTGAACGCGCATGCTCTGGCTGGGTTGCGAAGCTGCGGCGCCGCGACGAACGGGGCGCTGCTGGCGTTGAGCCGCGGAGGGACGCTGACCTTCAACGCGCGGCATACGCTGGCTTGCCTGGGCGCTGGGGCGCTGACTGTTGACAGCACGGCGGGATGGGCGCGCCTGCTCGTTGCCGTTTTGCTGCATGCGCGGCATGCGCTGGCTTGCGGAAGGGTCGCCTGCGCCTACGTGCTGGTTGGCATCTTGTGGCATTGCAACGCGCGGCATGCGCTGGCTGCCCTGCATGTTGGGGCGCTGGCTCTCGACTCGCGGCATGCGCTGGCTTGCGCTTGCGGAAACGTGCTGATCCCAGGCCGACACGTTGGACATGTTTCCATTGGCCGTGTACCCCTGGTTTGTTTGGGCAGGCTGGTTCGTGGCAACGCGCGAATGGGCAATATGATCGTTGCCGGCACCTGCATACGCAGGGAATGCGGACGATGCGCCGCGTTCCTGACCTGCTGGTTTGTTCTGCACGCGTTCGTGCATGAACGAAGCCGTGGGGTCGTGCTGGCTGTATAACTCGCGTTCGCGCTCAAGCTCGTCACGTGCACTGGGCACGGAAGTGCGGGGCGTGGTGGAACGGCGTGTTGGTTGGCGACGCGCTGGTCGGCGCGGTGGTTCGTTTGAATTGGTCATATATTCTAAAACTCCCTAAAATCCAATCTCCTTATTGTACTCGGCTTGGTTGCGGGTGAGTGTTTTATACACAATTGTTAGATGCCGGTTATGCAAGTTCTTCATTGGTTTGTTGGTGGGCGCCTGGCAATGGCAAGATTTCGTCCTGATGCGTTCCCGGGCACTCGCCGATGGCAAAATGCCCGCGAAATGCGTTCCCCCGGCGTCCGACGGTGACAAGGTTCTCGCGCGATGCGTTCCCGGGCGCTTTGCCGTGGCAAGATTCCGCCGCGGTGCGTTCTCGGGCGGCAATCCGTGGCAAGTTTTGCGCTCCATGCATCCCGAAAGCGGCCTCGGACGGGAAAATCGCCAGTTCGTGACAAGATTCGCGCGCCATGCATCCGAAATGAGCTGGCTTTGGCAGGATATGCGCGCCATGCATCCGAAAAGCCCTGCAAACAGCCGTTTGGGGATACACCGCGCGAAGATCTTGCCATGAAGGGGCCGCTTTCGCTGCACGGACCCCTCGAATCATGCACGGCGCGCAGATCTTGCCGTCCGCCGTAGCGCCAAACCGCCCGAGCGCCCGCAACCCCGGTGCCGCCGAACAGTGTGAGCCGCCAGAGCTAGATCGCCCGACCCAAGAAACACAGCCCAGGAGGCAGCGCCCCCGTCGCCTCCTGGGCAGCAAGTACCGCCAACAGCCCCCGCGGTACCGCCACCGCTCTTTGCCAACACCAGCCAGTAGCTTGTCGCCCCGGCGAACAACTCTGTCATCGCCGACAGCGCCTCCTGTGGAGACAACATCCACGCCGCCACCGCCCCGCCGATTCGCCGAGCTGCGCTCGCCCAAAGGGAGGGCTATTTTCCCTACTTGTGGCGCCTGTCTTCTGTGCTCTTGGCAGATGCGATCGGTTTGTAAACGCCAGACAGAGCCCCTTCTACGCGATTATTTCGTTATGGTTGCGTAAGAATCGGCATCCATCTGGTAAAACGCAGGCACTACCTATACAATGGGTCGGGTGCTCCAGGGACCACGTGCCCTATAGGACTATTAATAAGGAAAAGAGGTTACGATGGCAGTTGTTGCATATTGCGTTAAGTGCAAGGAAAAGAAGGAAATGGTAGACCCTCAGGAAGGCGTCACCAAGAACGGCCGCGTTATCACCAAGGGCACTTGCCCCGATTGCGGTACCAAGATGTCTCTCATCGGTGGTGTTGCTAAGAAATAGCTTTCTGCTTCGTTTTCACAAGCAGACATTTTGCATCTAGGCCCGCTTGGCTCATGCCAGCGGGCTTTCTTGTTTGTTCGGGTGGCTTATGCCGAGCGGGTTTTTGTTTACCCGATCGGTTTGCTCGGGTCGGCGCCTGCTCAGCCTTGAGCGGACCGTTGTTAGATCTTAATAGACGAAAATGACAAGTGAGCGAATCAGTCGGTAAGCGACTGACCTGGGAAAACAGATATAGCTCAGGTAATCTTCAACAGGAAGGTTACAAAACTTGACAATGATGCACTTAGATTTTATTATTCCAATTGTCGAAAAGGTCCACGCGAGTGGGCCTTACTGGTATCCGTGAAAGCCCACGAGGCCGCAAGGCATCGAAGGCGATCTGCAAGCCCGCAAAGGCGAAACGAATATCTCGGCTCTAACTTAGGTAAGAACAGAATGGCCGCATCGCACAACTCGGCAACAGCGGGCGGCCGCAACTGAAAGGACATAGTAAGATGGCAAAGATCATTGGCATCGACTTGGGCACCACCAATTCGGCAATGGCAGTGATGGAGGGCTCAGAGCCTGAAATTTTGGTTAACGCAGAAGGCGACCGCACCACGCCTTCCGTTGTTGGCTTCGGCAAGGACGGCGAGCGCACGGTAGGCAAGGCCGCAAAGAACAAGGCTGTTACCAATCCTGAAAACACCATCGCATCGGTAAAGCGTTTCATCGGCCGTTCTTATGCTGAGACCGGCGAAGAGCAGAAGACCGTTGCTTACATGGTAAAGAACGGCAATGGTGGCCGTGCTGTTGTGGACATTGACGGCAAGGACTACATGCCTGAAGAGATTTCCGCAATGGTTCTGCAGAAGATCAAGTCCGACGCTGAGAAGCGCGTAGGCGAGCCCATCACTCAGGCAGTTATCACTGTTCCTGCTTATTTCAACGACGCTCAGCGTCAGGCAACCAAGGACGCAGGCAAGATCGCTGGTCTCGAGGTTATGCGTATCATCAATGAGCCTACGGCAGCGGCTCTTGCTTACGGTCTCGACAAAACCAACAAGGATGAAAAGGTTTTGGTCTTCGACCTTGGCGGCGGTACGTTCGATGTTTCCGTTCTTGAGCTGGGCGACGGCGTATTTGAGGTTTGCTCTACCGCTGGCGACAACCACCTGGGCGGCGACGACTGGGATCAGCGCGTAATCGACTGGATAGCCGATAAATTCCAGGCTGAAAATGGAATCGATCTTCGTGCTGACAAGATGGCTCTGCAGCGTCTGAAGGAAGCAGCCGAAAAGGCAAAGATGGAGCTTTCCTCCACCACCCAGACCAACATCAATCTGCCCTTCATCTCCGCTGGTGCAGCTGGCCCGCTCCATCTGGACTATACCCTTTCCCGTGCCGAGTTCGAGCGCATCACCAAGGATCTACTCGACCGCTGCAAGAAGCCTGTTGAGCAGGCTCTGCGCGACGCTGGCCTTTCTACGGGCGATGTTAACGAGGTAATCCTCGTTGGCGGTTCCACCCGTATGCCTGCTGTTCAGGAGCTGGTGAAGAACATGACGGGCAAGCAGCCCAACATGTCGGTTAACCCCGATGAGGTTGTTGCAATGGGCGCAGCTGTTCAGGGCGGCGTTCTTGCTGGCGACGTTGAGGGCATTCTTCTTCTTGACGTTACCCCGCTTTCCCTTGGCGTTGAAACCATGGGCGGCGTAATGACCAAGATGATCGACCGCAACACCACCATTCCTACCCGCAAGACGGAAATCTATTCCACCGCAGCCGACAACCAGACTTCGGTAGAGATCCACGTTCTGCAGGGCGAGCGTCAGATGGCCCAGGACAACAAGACCTTGGGCAAGTTCCAGCTCACCGGTATTCCTGCTGCACGTCGTGGCGTTCCTCAAATTGAGGTTACCTTCGACATCGACGCAAATGGCATCGTGAACGTTTCCGCTAAGGATCTGGGCACCGGCAAGCAGCAGCAGATCACCATTTCCGGTTCTACCGCCCTTACCGACGACGAAGTTGATCGCATGGTTAAGGACGCTGAGGCTCACGCCGAGGAAGACAAGGTGCGTAAGGAAGAGGTTGAGGTTCGCAACAACTGCGACTCTCTGATCAACGCAACCGAAACCACCTTGGGCGAAGTTGGCGACAAGGTAAGCGCCGAGGTTAAGCAGCAGGCAGAAAGCGCTGTTGCTCAGGGCAAGGCTGCGCTTGAGGGCAACGACATCGAAGCTATCAAGGCGGCTATCGAGGCAATGCAGCAGGCAGGCTACAAGCTGGCTGAGGTTGTATACGGCAACCAGGATGCAGCTCAGGCAGCCGCTGGTGCAGCTGGTGCTCAGCAGCCTACTGACGACGACACCATCGAGGCAGACTTCGAGGTTGTCGACGACGACGAGAAGAAGGACAAGTAATCATGACCGCGCCTGAAAAAGACGAGGCACGCGAGGATCAGGAAGCAGCCGAGGCTAAGCCCGAGGCTGCTGCCCCCGAAGAGGTCGAAGCGGATGTCATCGAAGATGACGCCGAGAGCGAAGAGCCCGAGGAAGATCCGGTGGAAGCAGCTAAGGCCGAGGCGGATGCCTGGAGGGACAAGTACTTCAGGCTCCATGCCGAGTGGGACACCTATCGCCGTCGTATGAACGAGCAGCGTGAAGAGGAAAAGCTTCGCGCCACCGAAAAGCTGGTTGAAAGCTTGATCCCCGTGATTGACGACTTTGAACGCAGCATCGCTTATGCGGAAGGCAATGGCGAAGAGGGTCTGCTCGGTGGCATCAAAGCCGTTCACAACAAGATCGGCGAGGTGCTGAAGAAGGAAGGCGTTGAGATCATCAATCCTGAAGGCGAAGCATTTGACGCCCTTGAGGCTCAGGCGGTAGCCACGGTTGACGATCCTTCGGTTCCCGATGAAACGGTTGCCCAGGTTTACCAGAAGGGCTATCGCATGGGTAACAAAGTTATCCGTGCTGCAATGGTAACGGTTACCGTGGGCGGTCCGAAGCGCGAGACCAAGTCAGAAGAAGACGAATAGCAAACGCAAGGGCGGGCTCGCAAGTCCGCCCTTGTTGTAAGCAGCTCGGGGGAATTGGGCAAGAATGTCCTGTCAGTCAAAGTTGGGCATACGGGCGGGTTTCTTTCGGGCTGATCAATAAGAAGAGAAAACAGGGGTATTGAAGCAGGTTGCATTTTTGTCGCAACGGCTGATACCGAAAGGCTTTTGGCTTTTCGATCGTTCCGAGGCGAACAGGTCGCTCAGCTGGAAAAGCAACTGCATTACTATCCCGTCTGAATAGGAAAGGTGGGGCGAATGGCAACTCCCGACTACTACAAAACGCTAGGCGTTCCACGTGACGCCGATGCTGATGCCATCAAGAAGGCATTTCGCAAACTGGCCCGCAAGCACCACCCTGATGCGGGCGGCGACGAGGCGAAGTTCAAGGAAATCAACGAGGCGTACGAGGTCCTTTCCGACGAAAAGAAACGTAAGCTCTACGACCAGTATGGCACCGCCAACGAAAACCAGATTCCCTATGGCGGGGCATGGCAAGGCCAGGGCGGCAACCCCTTTGCCGGCGCGGGCTTTGGCGGAGCATCTGGTTTCGGTAGCTGGGCAGATATTCTCGAGAGCATCCGCAACGGTGAAGGCGCTTTCGGCGGCAACTGGGATTTCGGCGGAGCGGGTAGCTATGCTCAGCCTCGGCCGCAGAAGGGCGCCGACAAAGAAGTGTCCATGACGGTAACCTTCGACGAAGCCTTTAATGGATGCGAAAAGCGCATCCGCATTGGTCGCTCGGGAACAGGCGAAAAAGAAACGCTCACCATAAAGATTCCCGCTGGCGCCATCGACGGCGGCCGTGTTCGCTTAAAGGGCAAAGGCGGCCAGGGAGCAAATGGCGGCCCCGCAGGCGACTTGCTGGTGAACATCAAGATAGGCTCTCATCTGCTCTATCGGCGTGATAAGGCGGACGTTTTGATGGATCTGCCCGTAACGTTTGCCGAAGCGGCTCTTGGTGCTCAAGTGGTGGTTCCCACCCCCGATGGCACGAAAGTGCGCTTGAAGGTACCTGCTGGGTGTCAGGACGGAACGGTTCTTACGGTGCGTGGCAAAGGCGCTCCCAGGTTGGGCAAGGGCTCAACGGGTAACGGCGATTTGCGCGTGGCCATCAAGATAGCGGTTCCGAAGACGTTGAACGATGAACAGAAGAAGGCCCTGGAAGCATTCCAGGAAGCTACTAAGGAAGAGGTGAGGGCATGGTAATGGAAGACAAAGACAGACCGCTGTATATGATCAGTGTTGCTGCCGAACTTGCTGGCGTTCACCCGCAAACTCTGCGCATCTATGAACAAAAGGGCCTGGTTTCCCCTCAGCGCACACGGGGCAACACGCGCATGTACTCGCAGGCCGATATTGAGCGTTTGCAGTTGATCAATGAGCTTACCGACGAAGGCATCAATCTTGCGGGCGTTATTCGCATCCTCGACCTTAAAGGGCGCCTGGATGAGCGTGATGACGAGCTCGATGCCCTGCATCGTCGTGTACGCAAGCTTGCCGACCGTGTACACGAACTCGAAACCAGGGAAAGCGTCAATTCTTTGGTAACCGATACTAACGCAATTGTATTGCGCAGGTTGATGTAAGACACTAGCCATTTCTTTTGCTTCAAGTAGAAGAAAGGAGACTTATATGTGGATTGAAAAATTAGCAGTGACTGCCCAAGAGGCGTTTAAATCTGCAATGGACATTGCGTCTAAGCATGAAGCAGCCACCACAGAGCCGCTTCATCTGCTAGATGCCATCCTTTCTGCGGACGAGAATAACCTGAAGGCCATCATTACGCGTATTGGCGCCGACCCTGCCGTCTTGAAGCAGCGCGTCGATGCGGAGGTGGAGCATCAGCCGAAGGTAAGCGGTCAAACCTTTATGGGCATGGTGGCCCCTTCAAGGGAATTCGATGCCCTGATGAACAACGCCGAGAAAATCGCCGGAAAGTTGGACGACAATTACATCACCACCGAGCATCTGCTCATTGCCCTTTCTGAAGATAAGGGGCAGGCGGGCCGCATCCTGAACGATGCTGGTGTTACACGTGAAACAGTCGAGGCGGCTTATCAAGATCTTCGCGGCGACACTCGCGTAACCGATGCGGAGTCGAAAACTGAGTTCGAGGTGCTGGAGCAGTATGGCCAGAACCTTACTCAGCAGGCACGTGATGGCAAACTCGATCCGGTAATCGGTCGTTCCGAGGAAATTCGTCGTACCGTTCAGGTTCTTTCCCGTCGTACGAAGAACAACCCTGTGCTTATTGGCGAGCCTGGCGTGGGCAAAACGGCAATCGTTGAAGGCTTGGCCCAGCGCATCGTTGCGGGCGACGTTCCCTCCAGCCTGAAAGACCGTGAGCTTATTGCGCTTGACCTTCCTGCAATGCTCGCTGGCGCTAAGTATCGTGGTGAATTCGAAGACCGCCTGAAGGCTGTTCTTCGCGAAGTGAAGCAGTCCGACGGGCAGATTATCCTGTTCATCGATGAGTTGCACACCATTGTGGGCGCCGGCTCCACGGGCGATAGCTCCATGGACGCGGGCAATATGCTGAAGCCTGCTTTGGCTCGTGGTGAGCTTCATGCTATCGGTGCTACTACGCTCGACGAATACCGCAAATACATCGAAAAGGATGCTGCGCTTGAGCGTCGTTTCCAGCCGGTACTGGTGGGCGAGCCGACTGTCGAAGACACCATTGCGATTCTGCGTGGCCTGAAGGAAAAGTACGAGATCCATCATGGCGTCCGCATTAAGGACTCCGCGCTGGTTGCTGCAGCCGAGCTCTCCAACCGCTACATCACCGATCGTTTCTTGCCCGACAAGGCAATCGACCTGATGGACGAGGCGGCAAGTCGTTTACGTATCGAAATCGACAGCATGCCCGAAGAGGTCGATCTGGCTGAGCGCAAGCTCACTCAGATGCAGATTGAAGAGCAGGCTCTGATGAAGGAAACGGATGAGCCGAGCCGCGAGCGCTTGGAGGCTCTCCGCAAGGAGATTTCCGCTGCCCGTGAAGCGCTGGATTCGCAGAAGGCGCTTTGGAAGAACGAAAAGGACGTCATTGTCAGCGTTCAGAACCTGAAGGCTGATATTGAGGCTGCCCAGATCGAAGAAGAGCAGGCTACCCGCGAAGGCGACCTGGCCCGTGCTTCCGAGCTGCGCTACGGCACCATTCCTGCGCTGCAGCAGAAACTTGCTCAGGCTGAAGAGGTTCTGGAAAATCGCCAGCAGGACGGCGCGATCCTCAAGGAAGAGGTTGGCGAAGACGAAATCGCCGAGGTTGTATCCACGTGGACGGGTATTCCCGTTACCAAGATGATGCAGGGCGAAATGGCCAAGCTGGTTGACCTGGAAGACAAGCTTCGCGAACGCGTGGTTGGTCAGGATAAAGCCGTGGCTGCCGTGGCAGGCGCAATTCGTCGTAACCGTGCAGGCCTTTCCGACCCGAACCGTCCCATTGGCAGCTTCCTGTTCTTGGGTCCCACCGGTGTTGGCAAAACGGAACTGGCCAAGGCTCTTGCCGAGTATCTGTTTGACACTGAGCGCGCTATGGTCCGTATCGATATGTCCGAGTATATGGAAAAGCACTCGGTTGCTCGTTTGGTTGGAGCGCCTCCGGGATATGTGGGCTACGACGAGGGCGGTCAGCTTACCGAAGCGGTACGCCGTAAGCCGTACAGCGTGATTTTGCTGGACGAGGTTGAAAAGGCTCATCCCGATGTGTTCAATATCCTGCTTCAGGTTTTGGACGATGGTCGCCTCACCGATGGCCAGGGCCGCGTGGTGAGCTTCAAGAACGCCATTATCATCATGACGTCCAACATCGGTTCGCAGTCGATTCGCGAATTCGCAGGCGAAGATCAGAATCAGGGGTCTGGCAATTCCATGGGCAAGGTCATGGAAGACCTTATGACCGCAGATGTTGAGGTTGCGGCAAAGCGTCTGGCTGAGCTGAACAACAAGATCAACGATGCTCTGCGTAACACCTTCCGCCCCGAGTTCCTGAACCGCATCGATGAGGTAATCACCTTCAATCCGCTTTCCATTGCCGCAATGGAGCCTATCGTCGGTTTGCAGTTGGCCGACGTGCGCGAGCGTCTTGCCGATCGCCGTATCGACCTGGTGGTTACTCCTGCCGCTATGGAGCATCTTGCGATTGACGGTTACGATCCCGTCTATGGAGCGCGTCCGCTGCGCCGCTTGATTCAGCGTGAGGTAACCGACCGCGTTGCCACCGAAATCATCAACGGCACCGTTCACGATGGTGCAACGGTAACGGTTGATATCGATGGCGAAGGCCAGTATTGCTCTAAGGTCGAAAACCGCCATGAGCTGAATGCTGACGACGACATCGTTGCCCAGGCTGAGCGATTCTTGGGTGGCCAAGAATAGGGCATAACCTAGTTGCTTCAAGGGCGCCTTCTCTTTTAAGGGAAGGCGCCCTTTCTTTTTGCCTTTGGTGTAGCTGTGAGTTCGTTTGCGGCCCCGCTCGTCAAGGATGAACGGCGTATGAATGCCGTTCATCGTCCGTGGGCGGCAATTTTGCCCAGATTTTCCCGTTGTGTAACAAAGGGGTAACGCTGGATTGCGACCATTCAAAAATCGTTTCCCCCTGACGCGGGAATGAGCTGCTTTGCGATGGCGCATGCCGAAGGTTTTCATTTTCCCCCGAAGCAGCGGCTTCGTTATCTCGTGCAGATAGCGAAGCCGCCACTTCGCAAGCTTGCTGAACCAATGGGCACGCTTCCTTTCTGCGTCAAACGAGTAGAAAGGAAGTAGCCATGGAGGCATTCATCGAATCTTTTTCGGCTGGCGTTGATGCCGTCGATGGTTTCGTATGGGGCTGGGCCCTTATTTGGTTGCTGTTGGGCACCCATCTCTTCATGACCATCAGGACCGGCTTCATTCAGAGGAAGATCCCCACGGCGATTAAACTCTCGGTCTCTAAGAACGACCCCTATGCCGAGGGTGACATTTCGCAGTTCGGCGCCCTTACCACAGCGCTCGCTGCAACTATCGGTACGGGCAACATCGTCGGTGTTGCTACGGGCCTTCTGTGCGGCGGTCCAGGCGCTATTTTTTGGATGTGGCTTACCGGCGTCTTTGGTATCGCAACCAAGTATTCCGAAACTTATATATCCATGAAGTATCGCGTGAAGGACGCCAATGGCCGAATGCTCGGCGGCGCAATGTATGCATTGGAGCGCGGCTTCAAGCACAAGGGATTGGGCAAGCTCCTTGCTGTGCTGTTTGCCCTGTTCACCGCCATCGCTTCCTTTGGCATCGGTGCTTCGGTTCAGTCGAACTCCCTGGCAGGCGCCCTTACTTCTTCAAGCTTGATTCCCGGTGCCTCCGAAATCCCCACGTGGCTTATTGGCATTGTGGTTACCGTCTTGGTTGCCATCGTTATCATCGGCGGCTTGAAGAAGGTTTCCAAGGTGTGCGAGAAGCTGGTTCCCATCATGGCTATTTTCTACGTTGCCTGCTGCCTTGTGATCATCGGCATGAACGGCGCCTATTTGTGGGATGCCATCGTGACTATCATCACCTGTGCGTTTACCGGTCAGGCAGCTTTTGGTGGCGCGGTTGGCTCTGGTATTATGCTGGCGCTTCAGTACGGCTTTAAGCGAGGCCTGTTCTCCAACGAATCCGGTCTGGGCTCTGCTCCCTTGGTTGCCGCCTCTGCAATTTCCAAGAATCCTGCTCGTCAGGCGCTGGTTTCGATGTCTGGTACGTTCTGGGACACGGTGGTTATCTGCCTGATTACTGGCTTGATGTTGGTAACCTCGCTGCTCGCCAATCCTGACCTTGCAGCTATCTACAACAACACCATGCTGGCAAGCAACGATCTTTCCATCGATACTGCTGTTGGAATCTTCTCTGGTGGTGCAGCTTTGGCGACGGCTTGCTTTGAGAGCATTCCCGTGTTGGGGCCCTTGGTGCTGGTAGTTGGCCTTTTGTGCTTCACCTATTCCACCATGCTCGGTTGGTCTCAGTACGGTGATCGCGCCATTACGTACCTGTTTGGCACCAAGGGCATCCGTCCTTATCAGGTGGTGTTCTTGCTCTTTGTATTCTGGGGCTGCATCGGTGGTGGCGACTTGGTTTGGAACCTCTCCGATATTTCGAATGCCCTTATGGCTGTCCCGAACTGTATAGCGGTCTTGGTTCTTTCTGGCGTGATTGCCAAGGGAACAAAGCACTGGATCTATGAGGGCCGTTTGGAAGAAGAGGACACCACGCCGATTCCCACGGTTGGCACGGTCGACCACCCCAACGTTTAGCCAAAGCTCGACCCCCCCGCCTCGATGCTCGCTGTGGAAAAGCGAGAGAATAACTGCCGAACGCTGTTTTGCAGCAAAATACGCTGCTGGGCGTTTTCGGTAAGCGAGCTTTCCCCTAGCCACGGTCCCGGAATGGGAGAATTCCGGGACCGCTTGCGCTAGTTGGGTGGTGTTGCGGGAGGGCGGCGCGAATTGTCGGTCCTCGTGGCTTCCTGCAAACATGCGGCTGGAAACTCCCATTAGTGGTAGGGTGGGAAAGCATGACGCAAGCGTTTATCGGCAAAGCGGTAACTCGGTCTTGTAATCGCCTACTAACTAATGAAGGAGTTTCCAACGTGGAAAACTTGGGCTACTACAACGGAAAATTCGGCCCCCTGAATGAAATGAGCATCCCAATGAACGATCGCGTTCATTGGTTTGGCGACGGCGTGTATGACGCTGGCCCAGCGCGCAACTATAAGATATTTGCGATTGATGAACACATTGATCGTTTCTTCAACAGCGCTGAACTTCTCGAAATTGAAATGCCCTGCACCAAGCAGGAGCTGAAAAACCTGCTGAACAAACTGGTGAAAAAGGTGGATACGGGTAGCCAGTTCGTCTATTACCAAGTAACGCGCGGTACGGGCATTCGAGATCATGCGTTTACGGAGGGCCCTGGCAATTTGTGGGTGATGTTGAAGCCGGCCACCATATCCGACGGCATCGAGCCTATTAAGCTGATCACCGAGCCTGATACGCGCTTCTTTCATTGCAACATCAAAACGCTCAACCTCATCCCTTCGGTAATGGCATCGGAGAAGGCCAAGCGCGCCGGTTGTCAGGAGACGGTGTTCTACCGTGAAGGTGGTCGTGTTACCGAATGCGCGCATAGCAATGTGCACATCATCAAGGACGGAGCGCTGTATACAGCGCCGCTCGACAACCTCATTTTGCCGGGCATCGCGCGTAAGCACCTCATTCAAGCGTGTGCCCGTCTGGGCATTTCCGTGCACGAGGAGCCGTATTACTTGGAGGATCTGTTTGCCGCCGAAGAGGTATTGGTTACCAGCTCCAGCAATCTGTGCTTGCATGCTCACGAGATTGACGGTAAGCCCGTCGGGGGAATGCAGCCTGAACTGATAGAAGCGCTGCGCAAGGAAGTAATTGGCGAATTCCTCAGCGCAACCGAGGCCGATTAAGCGCTATTTGCTGCGTTCCAGGCTCGTTGCGAATGCGAGCCTGGGGCGTTTTGAGTGTGTTCGCCACTGACCGCGCCTGGGCACCTTTCGTCAGGGATGTGCGTTGCCTCCCTTTCGTGTAAGCGCGATGAGCGCTAGTGTCAACGCGGTAAACCAGTATTATTCAACGTCCACAGGAGCGAAAAGTTAGCATGACTGAGTACAACGAACTCACTCCCGAATTGATCAGCCAGCTCCAGGCTATTGTCGGCGAGGAAGATTGCCACGTTGGCGAAAACATCAGCGAGGATTACTCTCACGACGAAATGCCCATCTACGGCACTAAGATGCCCGAGGCCGTTTGCTTCCCCGGCAACACCGAAGAGGTTGCTGCCATCATGAAGCTGTGCAACGAGAACAAGATTCCCGTTACGGTTCGCGGTGCGGGCACTGGCCTGGTTGGCGGTAGTACCCCGCTGCAGGGCGGCGTCGTATTGTGCACCATGCACATGAATGAAATCCTTGAGTACGACATGAACAACCTGTTCGTTCGTGTTCAGCCCGGCGTTCGCCTGTGCGATCTGGCTGCAGACGCCCTTGAGCATGATCTTATGTATCCCCCTGATCCCGGCGAGAAAACCGGCTCTTTGGGCGGCAACGTAAGCACCAACGCTGGCGGCATGCGTGCTGTTAAGTACGGCACCACGCGCGATTACGTGCTGGCAATGACCGTGGTTCTTCCCACGGGCGAAATCATGGAAATCGGTCGTGCGGTTTCCAAGACCAGCTCTGGTTACAGCCTTCTTCACCTGATGATCGGCTCTGAGGGCACGTTGGGCGTTATCACCGAACTCACCCTTAAGCTCATCCCCGTTCCGAAGGAAGACATTAGCTTCATCCTTCCCTTCGAGGATCTCGAAACTGCCATTAGCGCTGTTCCGAAGATCAAGCTTGCTGGTCTCGATCCGCAGTCCATTGAATTCATGGAGCGCGACATCGTCGACTCTTCTGCCGACTATACCGGCAACAAGATCATTCCAACTAATGTAGATGGTCATGAAGTTGGTGCTTATATCCTGGTAACCCTTGACGGTAACGACCAGGACGAAATCTTCCAGCGTGCAGAAACGCTGGCAGAAATCGGCGACGAGCTTGGCGCATTCAACACGCTGGTTCTTTCCCACCCTGACGACAAGCGTGCCGTATGGGCTGCCCGCAGCGCATTCCTTACGGTAATCGAGGCCGACACCGAGCATCTCGATGAAATGGACGTGGTTGTTCCCGTAGACAAGGTTGCTGAATTCCTGGAGCACGTGCATCAGATCGGCGAAAAGTACGGCGTTGGCATTCGCTCCTTCGGTCATGCCGGTGACGGCAACCTTCATATTTACGCTTCTGCAAACGGCGTAGATCAGGACGTATTCTTGGAGAAGTCCCAGAAGGTAATGAAGGAAAGCTATGAAAAGTGCACCGAGCTTAACGGTCAGGTATCCGGTGAGCATGGCATTGGCCATGCAAAGAAGGAATATCTGCACGATTCCGTAGGCGATACGGCTATCGGCCTCATGGCGGGCATCAAGCGCGTGTTCGATCCGAATTACATTCTGAACCCGGGCAAGGTTTGCAACTAAATATCAACCTATATATAGGTATCAAGGTATAGGTATCAAGGGAGTCGCAGTAACGCGGCTCCCTTTCTTTATATATAGAGATGGGTTGCATATGCGGCCCAATAGGGAAGCAAAGCAATGCAATGAGCGTTCATCTGCCAACAAAGCGGCTCCGCCGATCGGCCAAAGTTGAAAAGAAAGAAGACTATTCAATTTGATGACCTTGTGGAGGTAAAAGCAAAGGCCGCATGAAAAGGGAGTTGCCGAGCCACAGGCAAGATGCTCGAACGTTCAAAATGTAAGCAATATCCCCGAGTAAACAAAGAATAAGGTTAATTATCAAAGGATTGAACAGGGAGAATCCGAAGCTAAAAGAATGTTTGGGAGAGGCGTTCGAATTCATTGAGGAAGCTCAATTGCCAACAATGTGAAGAAATTGAGAACAACCGAAACGCTCTGACCTGGGGCTATTCAAAAAAGCTGCCGCCCAATCGAAAAAAGTCGGGGAAAACGCTTGCAAAGCGCCCAGGGCGGGGTATTATAGCTAAGCCTTCTGACGAGGGGCGCCCCCAAGAGGGCGGCACCGAGTCGGCGAGCGGCCCGCAAGGCGGGGCGCGGGGCCGGGAAGAG
>OLPU01000057.1_pt1 | contig 99886 bp, 91 predicted proteins | sample 1673111 | NCBI WGS metagenome assembly OLPU01 (sample SAMEA3136755, study PRJEB25190) | human gut metagenome | reverse complement strand
TTTCCCATTAGGAGCAGCAGTGACAACCGTCATGCTCTCCTCAGGAAAGAACCCATTACTGGCACTTATTGCAGCAACCGCAGCCGGAGTAATTGCAGGAATGGTCACAGGAATCATTCATGTAAAATTTAAAGTCAGAGACCTATTATCTGGGATTATTGTTATGACAGGTCTTTACACATTAAATTTAAGAATTGTAGGTGGAAGTGCAAATGTTCCATTATTTAACTACAACTCCGTATTTGATAATGACTTCATCAATGGAATCTTTCCAGAAGTATTAGCCCCATATAAAACAGTGATCATCATTTTTATCATCATGATCATTGCAAAAGTATTATTAGACCTATATTTAAAGACAAAATCAGGATATCTCTTAAGAGCAGTTGGAGACAACGAAACAATCGTAACATCCCTTGCAAAAGACAGCGGATTTGTAAAGATCGTAGGGCTTGCAATTTCAAATGGATTAGTTGCATTAGCTGGAAGTGTTATGTGCCAGCAGCAGAGATTCTTCGAAATTTCTATGGGAACTGGAACGATCGTGATCGGACTTGCCAGTGTTATCATCGGAACAAATGTATTTAAAGGAAATCTTTTAAAAGCAACAACTGCAGTTGTCATCGGTTCCGTGATCTACAAAGCATGTGTAGCGATCGCAATCGAAGTAGGATTACCAGCAACAGACTTAAAACTTATTACAGCAGTCTTATTCCTGATCATTCTGATCATTAGTATGGACCGTAAGAAGAAGGTGAAGGCATGATTGAATTAAAACATATCGACAAATATTATAATATCGGAACAGTCAATGAAGTCTGCCTGTTTAAAGACTTTAATCTGACGGTAGATGACGGAGATTTCATTTCTGTGATCGGAAGTAATGGATCAGGAAAGACATCGATGTTAAACCTGATCTGTGGAAGCTTACAAGCAGAAGCAGGAAATATCATTTTAAATGAAGAAGATATTTCTCATCAAAAAGAATACATCAGACAGAGAAAGATCGGACGTGTTTATCAGAATCCAGCCATGGGAACTTGTCCATCCATGACAATCCTTGAAAATATGTCTCTTGCAGACAATAAAGGAAAGAAATTCGGACTTGGATTTGGGACAAATAAGAAAAGAATTGATTATTACAGAGAATTATTAAGCCAGTTAGGACTCGGACTTGAAGATATGATGGGAAGCAAAGTAGGTTCTCTCTCTGGTGGACAGAGACAGGCAATGGCACTTCTTATGACAACAATGGCACCAATCGAGATCTTAATTCTTGATGAACATACGGCTGCACTTGATCCAAAGACAGCAGAACTGATCATGGAGTTGACAGGAAAAGTTGTTAAAGAAAAGAAACTGACAACGATCATGGTTACACATAACCTGCGTTATGCCGTAGAATATGGAAATCGTATTCTTATGATGCATCAGGGACATGCGGTACTTGATAAAGCTGGAGAAGAGAAAGCAAAATTAGTTGTTGATGATCTTCTGGATCAGTTTAATCAGATCAGTATTGAGTGTGGAAATTAAATTTTTAAATTGTATAACGGAAATGTATCGAGTATTCATAAAAACATAAAAAAAGATAGAGGTACGAAAAACGAATTCCATTGACGGATTTTTTGCAAAACGCTGATCCGCCAACACTCCTGCACAACTCACTGCGTTCAAACAGTGCCCGTGTTGGCTGCGATTTTGCAAAAAATCCTATGGAATCCTATCATTTCGTACCTCTATCTTTTTTTATGTTTTTATGAATACCTGAAGACATTCTCGTATAAAATTAAGAATTTTCAAGCGGAAGGGTGTGTATGTTAGACGTTATAATATTCCACCAATAATTTCCGTCATTCAAATCACAATCTTGTGAAGTCTGTAGACTTTTGTTATAATGATGTTAGATGATACTAACTATACGTTAGAGAAGACTAACTTCTAGAAGCGAAAGGAACTATATATGTATTTAGAAATAAAAGATATGAAAAAAAGCTTCGGATCAGGCGAAAGCTATAATCAAGTACTAAAAGGAATCACAACCAACATCGAACAAGGGCAGATGTGTGTTATCCAAGGAAACAGTGGTTCAGGAAAATCTACAATGCTAAACTGCATCGGCGGATTAGATACTATGGATTCTGGTTCAGTCAAAGTCGATGGCAATGAAATATCAGGATTAAATGCAGATGAGCTCTCCGAATACCGCAGAGCTAATCTAGGGTTTATCTTCCAGTTTTATAATCTGGTACCAAATCTTACAGTCAAAGAAAATATAGAGATCTGTCAATTTTTAACGGAAGATCCATTGGATATGGAAGAACTGCTAGATACGCTCGGACTAACAGAACATCAAGATAAATTTCCTGCACAATTATCCGGTGGACAGCAGCAGCGATGTGCAATTGCAAGGGCGTTGATCAAGAATCCAAAGCTGCTTCTTTGCGACGAACCGACAGGAGCTCTTGATTCGAAAACATCCAAAGATATCTTGATCTTATTAGAGAAGATCAATCAGCAATATGGCACAACCATGCTGATCGTAACGCATAATAATGCAATCCGCAATATGGTACATAAGGTTATTATCATCAAAGATGGTCAGATCAGTGAAGATTACGAAAATGAAACAAGATTACCAGCAAAATCACTGGAGGATCTTTAGATGGAAAAAGTATTGAGAAAAAGAGCATGGAGAGATTTAAAAGAAAATAAATTTCGCTATTTTGCACTTGCTTTTTTGATTATTATCAGTATGTATTTGGTCATCAGTCTGGTAGGTGCAGCGGATACGATTGTTGATGGAACTACAAAGCAGGCAAAGAAACATAAGCTGGAAGATGGGCAGTTTCAGGTGTTTGTGCCATTAACAACAAAACAAAAAGAAAACTTTACAAAGAAAGGGCTTACAGTAGAAGAGACATTTTATCTTGATTTTAGACAAAAAGATGGAAGTAAGTTAAGAATCTTTAAGAATCGTAAAAAAGTCAATAAAATTAATCTGGATGAAGGTCGATTAGCAAAAAACAAAAGTGAAGTGGTTGTAGAAAAACGATATGCACAAGAACACAACTTAAAAACAGGATCAAAGATCACGATTGACGGCAACTTCTATAAAATAACAGGAATCGGATCAGTTCCAGACTACGATGCATGTTATGAAAAGTTATCAGATAGTACCGTAGACAGCAAGCAGTTTGGTCTGGCATTTGTGACGGAAGATGTATATCAGAATCTAAAAAATAACGAAAACAGCATCCAATCCGAAGAATATATTTATGCGTATCGTTTAAATGGTGCAATGACTCAGAAGCAGCTAAAAAATAAACTAAAAAAGATCACATTTAATCCAGATGATGTAGATGACCCATATTTTAAAGATTATTGGGAAGAAACTGCCGGAAAGAAAGATGATATCAAAGATGGTATCAAAAAACTGACCGATGCAAGTACCCAGATGTCAGACGGATTAAATAAGTTAAGCGAAAATAATGAAACATTGCAAAAAGGTGCGGATCAGATTTTTCAGGCGTATTTAAAAACGGCAGAAGGCCAGCTGGCATCTTTTGGAGTAACATCGCTGACAGAGAATAATTATGCAAGTATTTTAAAAGGTTTGATCACAAAATCAAGTGATGGCCTTACAAGATTATCTTTAGAATCTGCCAAAGAACAGTTAGATGCTTTAAAAACATATAGAGATGGAATCAAGGCTTATACAAATGGTGTTAAAAAAGCATCAGATGGAAGTAGTAAGTTAAAAGAAGGAACTGATCAATTGGAAGAAGGAACAAAAGAACTGATGAAAGCATTTGATATGGAAACATCGAATCTGACTCAGTTTTTAAAGGCAGATGACAACATAAGAATTGGAGCAGCGGCAGGTGATCAGGTCATTAGTAAACTTGCTGGAATGGTAGCAGGTGTCATCATTATGATCTTATTTACCTATGTAATATCTGTTTTTGTCATTCATGAAATTGAGAAAGAAAATAGTATTATTGGAACATTGTATGCGCTTGGAGTGACAAAGAAGCAGCTTCTAAAATATTATTTGACAGTTCCGGTGATCGTAACATTTCTGGCAGGATTAGCAGGAATGATCATTGGATATAGTCCGATAGGAATTCCAACACAGATGCAGGATTGTTATGATTATTTTTCTATACCAGAGTTGACTCCAGAACTTCTGATCTATCTATTGGTTTATGGAATCATTATGCCACCATTCGTTGCAGTGATCGTAAACTATTTTGTTATAAGAAAGAAACTGTCAAGGCCAGCACTTTCTATGATAAGAAATGAGCAAAAGAAGAATCATATTTCAAAAGTCAGATTAGGCGATATGCCATTTCTTACAAAATTCAGGATCAGGCAGTCACTGCGTGAGGCAAGAGCCGGATTTACAGTAGTGTTTGGAATGTTTATTGCACTGTTGGTTATGATGATCGGTCTGGACTGTTATGTGATGTGTGATCATATCAGCAAAGAAAATAAGAAAGACACAAAATTTGAATATATGTATACATATAAATATCCGGATAAAAAAGTACCAAAAGGTGGAGATGCATGTTTCGTAAAAGGGTTGCATAAAGAAATATGGGGATATGATCCGTATAATGTTGAACCAACAGAAAGTTATTGTGAAAGAGCAATACATATAGAATAATATTAAATTGCATTACCATTATGAGAAAGAAACTTCTCACAACCAAAGAAATTAAAAGATATATCAAGACACATGATACGATAGAAGAAATATTGTATTGTTTAGTGTTTTTCTTAGTACCATTTGTATTTTACTTAGCAGCACATTTCAAATATCTATTTGACTATGTGGATAATGATGAACTTCAAGTGTACTTAGAAGCTGAAAAGAGATATTCAGCAGCAACAAGAATATGGTTATTGGCAATAATAGCAATACTCTTAGTAATACTGATAGTAAAGATTTGACCGCCATATATTGAGAATGAGCCTTTGTTTAATGGAGATGACCTCTCGGTTGTCTCCATATAATTAAGGTCACAGAAGGCAAATTCAAACGTTTTAAATGACATTTTCAAGTCTGACTTCCGGTATGGTAAAATCGGTTATAAATAAAAGTAAACGCAAAATTTTATGTTTGTAATAGTAGCATCAAGTGCAAAATCAGATATTGAATCAAAGGAATGTGTATGTTTAGCTAAAGTAGACAAAATAGAAACATACTTTGATAAAACAAGAGTTACATTCGCATCATTAGACGCAAAGAATGATGCAGAATATGAATTAGAAGGAGCAGATGTAAACTATGAATTTGTGACTTCATTAACATTAGAGTTTAAACAAACACAAGTAATCGCAATAATGCCTTAAAAGATATATATACAAATAAAATCAAAATCATGTACAACATCAGTAATTGCTGTTGTATTTGTGAAAGAAAAAGATCTCAATGAGGTAGAAATAAAATTCAAAGATAAAGAAGCATTAAAGTTAGCAAGACTAAACTTATCTAACGTAGGTTTAACTGTATCCGAACGTGCGTTTAAAAGAATGAGAATAAAAGGATACAAACAGTTATTAATTAAATAAATTGTAATTATGGAAATACAAGTAGCACAAGTGAACAAAGCAACCATTAAGGATGTTATTAGTATTCGTAGCAATGATGCTAATAGCGCAGTAGTTGTATTTAAAGATGCAGCAGCATTTAATACAGCTAAAAAGATATTATCATCAGCTAAGATGAAATTTACGCCATTACACGTAACACCAATGATGTATCTACCACAGGGTACTGCATTGCTTGTAACAGTATGAGTATATGGAATATTCTAAAGAGTTTCTATCTCAATTTAAAATAGATGCAACAAACTATACGTATGTGCCAGTTGATAATCAACCACACGTAGTACCACTTATAAGAAAAGGTACAACAAAAAAGTTTGAAGCATTGGTATATGCAGAAGAATCATCTTTACGAGCATTCCAATGTGCAGCAATACAATGTGATTTAAAGTTATTACAAGATTGTCAAGGGTGTCGATGTTTGCCGGGTGGACGTAAAGATGGAAAAGCCGTAGTATTTAAAATAGAATATATTTATCAAGTGCATGAACAGTGATATATTTAAACCTAGCTTACTTCCAGATAAGGATAAGATCGAGTTTGTAAAGCAAGTGCAGCAAGAGTACAAGCACATAGGTTCAATAAAATATAGACCGGGTTCAACATTATGGCAATTTAACACAGAAACGGGAGAATTAAAACCTGCAAAAGTAACAGTTAAAGAGCAATTAGTATGGACGTCTAAAGGTGATTGTACTAAGAAGACACGTAGCGTCATTTACGAGGACAAATGCGTTTACATGTGGGCGTTAAATAGAAAGAACGCTGAAAAGAAGATCCTCAGAGTTATTAACAATGTAATTAGAAAAAGACAAGAGAATCAATGATTGTACATTTTATTATTTTATGGTTTACAGTAGCATTACTAATTGTATTAGTTATGTTTTTAGTGGATTCAATAGGTTATATGTATTATCACCGAATGGAAATGGTTTGGTACGTTCAAATGATGATAGCATTAGTGTTATCATTATTCATTTTAGGTGGAATAGTATTAATTGCATTCATACTTGAATCATTTTGTTCAGTTGTAGGTCTATTGCAAGACGTATCTGTAACTGCATTATCACCGAGATAAGTGTTTGATTATTAGGTTAAGTCAAAATTAATGCTTATCTTTGTAGGCTTTATGATGTTTGAGTTTCAAACGTAGTTATTAATCTATTTATTAATCTTTCTTATTATATGGCGAAAAAGGAAAATCTAAAGACATTTGTTATTCAACAAAGTGATATTGATAAGGCTATTAATTATCACTTAGATAAAGGCGGTAAAGATCATAGATATCTTGCTGATTGTTTAGAGCGTGAAATGTTTTACAGTTATTGCTGGGAAACTATTCATTGTTCTGTTCGTCCGTGGGATGGCTTTCGAAAGATATTAAATACTGTTGTTGATAGTTTGTTTTGTGATATGCCTTCGATTACAATTAAAACAATTGCAATTGACGGTGCTATTACGTTCCGAACTGCTCAATGTAATGGTGTGAGATAATGAGTGGTAAATGCAGTAATTGCGAATCTAGGCAGCGTAGGGGTAATGACCCTCGTTGTCTAGTTTGTATTTATTTCAATCCTGCAATATTTAATAAAGGTTTTACTAATGTTAAATCACAGCATTTTATTACTAAAGTTGAGAAAGCAATTGAAGATGTTAAAGTATTCAGAGATAAAGCTAAGATTGCTGATTTACGACTTAAAGTTAAAGATGTTGATGAAGTTCTTAATTCAAATAATAATTCTCGTACATTTCAAGAAATATTTGATGATAAGAAAGAGCATTGGCAAAAACTCGAACTTGATATTGCAAATATATGTGGATTTGAAGATGCACATAAAGAAGTTTCTGAAGTTCATGAAAGTGATAAAGGTAATTTCTATTTTACATTTCCATGTTCTACAAGACTTAGAAATAAATATGTTCGCATTTATGGAACTGATATTTCGACGAGAGCTGCTATTGAAAAGATGTACCCTGATACTGATTATGTTCAATATGATTCTGTAGAATGGAATACTCCTAATAAATATACTCGTCGTAAACCTTGTGATTGTTATACAGAATGGATATAGAAAAAGCTTTTGAGAGTATTCAAAATAATCTTATTGTTACTAGAGAACGTGAGAATTGTATGACTAATAATTGTCCTTGCTGTGGTGAACATAAATTTAGTACCAATATTAAAAGTACAGTTAATAGCTGCTTAAATTGTGGTTATACAGTTATACTTAATAAAGGTCATATTGAGAGATTTAAAGGACAAGGTGTATTTGCATTATCTCGTGGCGCTAAAGGTGGTATCTTTTCAATTGTTGAAGGCGGATGGGAAGCCGCAATTGAAACACTACCTAAAGCTGTTGCAAATGCGTTTGATTGTACGATTAATGAACTTGATTATTGTATTCTTCATTCTGTTAAAGATGATAAAGTAGTTACTATTGATTTTAAAGGTATGCTCTAAGTTCCGCCCCGTTCCAGTCCTATCTCCCTACTGGGGTCTGGAAATGCTACGTGGAGTGATGCTAATACTAAAGTATATATTATGACTAAAATAGACTTTGTTGTTGGTGATAGAGTTGTTACCTCTAGGGGAATCTATGGTACTATTGTATCTATTGATGAGAGTGCTGATACTTCTCAAGTTAATATTGGTAGCAAAACTGTCACTCTGTATAATAATCAGTTATGGTCGGTTAAGAATCGAATTTCTGTTGTTTGTTATTATACAGATGGTTATGAAAATTATAATAGGCTTGTTACACTTCCTAAACAATTTAAACTATATGACTTTACTAAACCATTAGATAATGAATTGTTGGATTATTGTAAAAAGGCTATTACTAAAAGTGTTAAAGGTATTTTTACGATTACGAAAATTGAAATTTAAATATGAAAGCAAATCTTACTTATTCTCTTATTTCTGCTGATTTAAAGCAAGGGATGTATTTGTTGGTCAATGATCATCTTGGTTATGTTAGCCGTATGAATGGTGATGAAGCGATTATTTCGTTTTATTTCGAAGACGGTAAAGTCATTAAGCTTGCTAAGCAAACTATGACTCGTGAAGATGCTATTCGTACTTATGGCGAATCTGTGATCAAGTTGATTGCAATTGTTGATGGGAATCCTATTTCCATTAATCATCAGAATTATAAGAAGATTTTTACTCCTATGCTTACATTTGCTAAAGGTGCAGAAGAATCTTATATTGGTGAATTTATTCGTACTAAAGAAGGTCGTAATCCTTTATACGGTGAAGTATCTCCGGTTTATTCTATGCTTAAAAGTGGTGATACTGTCACTATTACAAGTCTTGAAGTTGTTGACCGTTACAGTTTATATGATTCTACTAAAAGACTTGTTAAAGTTAAAGAAAAGAAATCCGGTTCTAAGTTCTTAGTTACTCGTATTGATGATGAGAAAGAAGAACTTCTTGTTAATCGTAACGATGTAACTCTTGGTGAAAAAGATAAATATGATTTATTTAATGTTATGAATTTTGATGCGTTAAAGAATCTTGTTGCAAGTGGTGAAGCAAAGACTGTTGAAGCTAAAGGTAAAACAAAATCTGAAGCTAATTCTAATGGTAATGCTTTTTATCGTTTGCATAAGAGCAAATGGAAAGCTACTTATAGTAAACTTGAAGGTCAAGATCATTATCAGTGGCTTGCTGTTCGTGAAGAAGATGAAGCAAACAATGAAGCTAAACTCGTTGTTCCTATCTCTGTTCCTATTACAAACATTCCGAAACATCAATTTAGTGGTTTCGATAATGAGTATTGGATTCCGGGTACAATTCGTGAAATGAATCAAGCTAAGGCTGATCTCAAGAATTTTGTTCCTTTTAGAGAAGGTCTTCCGATCTTTGGTAAACTTACTACTACTGTTCTTAATGATAAAGAGTTTACTTATTTTCTTCTTGATAACATTAAACAAGAATCTGTTAATCACTACATCTTTAAGCATCGGGATATTACCGAGGAACGCCGGAGTGAATTAACCATTAAGAAGCTGCCTACGCTTTAATACAAGCTCGTAGAGACACTTTTGTATTGAAATAAACCAATTGGTTCACTTTAATACAAAGTGTCTCTATGGGTCTAAAATGAGCCAAAATGAGAATAGTTAAAATTGAAGTGCCTGTTTATAGGTATACTGAACTTAGTGATAGTGCTAAAGAAGCTGCTAAAAGTAATATTCTTAGTATTACACGTAATGCTCAAGATTTTACTGATTCTGTTAAGCATACTCTTGATGTTTTAGGTGTTGAAGAATCTGAGGTTTATTATAGTCTTGGTAATTGTCAAGGAGATGGTCTTTGTTTCACTGGTCGTATTACATGGAATAAAGCTATGGAGATTTCCTATATTAAGAATAGTGTTGATAAGTTAGATAAAGTCTTTGTTGCTTGCTGTGAAGATTGTGTTTATTCTATTAATTTTTATAAATTTAATAGAATGTATAATTATTGTCATACAGTTACCGTTGAATTTGAAGATAGTAGTTGGATGCACTCTGTAGATTTTACTAAGCTTAAAGATATATTTCTTAATTGGTATGAAGCTCTTTGTGCTAAGTTTGAAAAACAAGGTTATAAATGGTTTTATGAGATTAGTGAAGAAGATGTTGCTGAGTATTGTAATAATAACGATATAGAATTTACAGCTGATGGAAACGTCTTTATTGAACCTACTTAAACCTTATGAAGATATTAGTATTGCTTTTCAACGTTATCTTCTCCAAGTCACTAATGGTAGTGGTAATTTTATTGAATTTGCTACTACGTTATCTTGGCGTATGCAATTGGGGATGGTTCTGGAGTTTCTCGATATTGTTTATGATGTCACAATTTCTATATTCCCTAACGGAGGAGCTGTTATCAAAAGTATTAACGGAAGACAAATGGTTGCTGATGTGTATACAACTACTGAACCTGTCCACCCGCTTGTTCGTTATTACAATACTATTGATGTTGCTTGTAAATACATTTTAAAGCCTTTTTAATATGATTAAAATTAAACTTATTGGTCAAGAGCTTAGTGGTAATCTTTATATTACTGAAAGAGGTACTTATATTATGGATACAAATTTTTCTAAGAGTAAAGATACATCTCATATGAATTTGCATACTCTTAGTTGGAATAATCCTGATGGTGAGCCTAATAAAGCTCTTAAATCTGATAAATTTGTTGTTGTAGATGAGTTCTGATTTTAATAAAGATGCGCTATTTAGGTCTGCCAAACGTATTAACGTTTCTTATTTTAAAGAACAACAAGAAGATGCTATTAATGCTATTTGGCAATGGTGGCAATCACAATCTATAAGTTTTACTCTTAGTGGTTATGCTGGTACTGGTAAAACTTTTATCATGCGTCATCTTGTACGTTATTTGATAGTTGAAAAGGTTTGTGTTACAGCTCCAACTCATAAAGCTCTTCGAGTTCTTGAAAATAGTTCCGGTAAGAAAGGTATGACCATTCAATCTCTATGTGGTCTTAGACCTGATGTAGATATTGAAGATTATAATATTGAGAATCCTTCTTTTAAGATTATAGGTGAACAGAAAATGAGAGGTTATAGACTTGTCATTATTGATGAGTGTTCTATGATTAATCCCGGTCTATTTAATCTACTTATAAAGACGGCTATTCAGTGTCGATGTAAATTGTTGTTTTTGGGTGAAATGTAAAGTTATTGCCCTTACCTCTCTAATTGCTGGAATAACTTGAAGGTAATATCGCTACAACGCAGTGTGAAAATACAATCGTGAATGCTTAAAAAGATATTATTATAAGTCAATCAGCAGCGAAGCCTACTCTTATAGTTGTGATAACTCTAAAATAGGTGTGTTCAACGACTATTGCGAAAGCAAGTACAATCAATATTGATTGGAAACGGGAGGATATATTTCAAATTCCTTATTGAATGTTTGCAAATTCCTTATTTTATAGTTATATTCGTGATTATTAATTTAAAACTTTATATATTATGGATTTTTCAAACGTTCTTACAAATGATCTTTTTAATAATATTAAAGATCAATCTTCTAAATCAAAAATTATTGAATTTAATATTAAGGATAAATATCCTGATGTGAATATCAATAAATATTATATTTATGCTCATATTTATAAAGATTCTAATATTCCATTTTATATAGGAAAAGGAAATTTATATAGATGTACTTCTTTAGCTAGTAGAACATCTGATTGGATGAATATATTTAATTCTAAAGATATAGATGTTATTTTACTAGAATATAATATTGATAATGAAGATGATGCCTTGATTAAAGAAATTGAATATATTGCTAAATATAAAAGAATTTCTGATGGAGGTAGTTTAATTAATATTACTGAAGGTGGTGAAAGTATTACAACTGAATTTGGTAGAAATAATCTTAGTAGAAACAGTAAAGGTTCTAATAATTATTTTTATGGTAAACATTTTGTTGGAGAATCTAATCCTAATTTTGGTAATAAAGGTAAACTTAATCCAAATTCAAAACCTGTTCTTAAATTTGATATTAATGGTAATCTTATTGAACGTTATTCAAATCTTAGAGAAGCCGGTGATAAGAATGGAGATTCTGGTGCTATAGGTTTATGTTGTAATCATCAACGTCACGCGTATAAAAATTATATTTATCGTTATGAGGATGATTATAATAAAAATGGTTTACAATTAACTATTAATAAACTTAAAGCTAAAAGTGTTATTGGTGTTAATATGAATGCTAAAACGTATTATATATCTAAATCTTTAGGAGCTTTTAGAAAAATTGGTATAAACGAAGGTATTATTGAAAGAGCTATTAAAGGTAAATATGATAAATATAATATGTATTGGTTTTATATTTGTGATGTTGATATAGATAAACTTAAAGATCAAGGATTTATTGAAGTATATAAGATATAGTCTAGTTCTATTGGTGACAATAGATGTGTTTCGGATGAATTACAAATTCCATATGTTGTAAATAAAAAAGATAATAAAGAAGATACTTATAATCGTATTAGTCCTTCTTTTACTCATACTGATGTTCAATTTCGTTTAACTCAAATTGTTAGACAAGAAGCTGGTAATCCTTTGCTTGAATTGTTTGGTATTATTCGCTCTGATTTGATTAATGGTACTGCTAATTTCTATCAGTATATTCTTCAAACTCGTGAAGCTGTTAATGCTCAAGGTGAAGGTTTTACTATTATGAATAAACTTGATTTCCGTAATAAGGTTATTGAAATGTTTAGTTCTGATAACTTTAGTAAGGATATTAATTATGTTAGACTTATTGCTTTTACTAATGATTGTATTGGATTTTGGAATACTTTTATTCGTGATGGTGTTCTGAATAATCCTCAAGGTATGATAACGAAAGATGATATGTTTACTGCATATCGTACTGTATTTGATGAATACAAATCTCCTATTATTATTAATAGTGAAGATTATATTGTTCATGATGTTCGATATTATGTAGCAGATAATGGTCTTGCTTGTTATTGTATTACATTGAGATCTGCATTTGATGGTAAAGTTACTCCTATGTTTAAGATCATTGATTTTTGGGATTCTAATAACATGGATAATTTCGGTGCTATGCTAAATGCAATTCATTATAAAGCTCTTACTGGTACTGATCGTAGTAGATGGTTTAGATACTTTAGATTTAAAGATATTCATCTTACTATGACCGACTATAGACTTAATGCTGCTAACAAGAATAGACTCGTTGCTAAAGATATTGATTATGGTTATGGTATAACCGCACATAAGAGCCAAGGTTCTACCTTTGAAAATGTTTGTATTGATCTTGATGATATTATCTATTTTCAAACTAAGTGGGGTAAGCGTATTAGACGTAACTCTGCTGAAGCTCTTAGACTTCTTTATGTAGCTATGAGTAGAACTACTAAACATGCTTATTTAAAATTATAAGTAAAAATATTATACTTAGTGAAAAACATGGAGTTAATTCAAGTATTACTGTTTGTCCTATTTGTGGCAAAGAAATAGGTATTGCTTTATTAGGTAAACTTAAAGGAGATGAAGAAGCTCCTAGAAAAATTATAGGAGATCTTTGTGATGATTGCATTTCTAAATTAGGTAATGATAAAATTTATATTCTTGCTATAGATGATCAAGGATATGGTATAAAAGGTATTATTATTAAAAGATCTGCACTTAATATTCCTGTTAAGGGTTATATGACTCTTATGAAAGAAAATGAATTTGATAAAGTATTTAAACATTAAATTATGCTTATAACCGAAGATCAAATTCAAGATATAGATAAGATTTATGTCTTGAAAGAATGCTGGGCAGCTCCTTGTGGTATGGGTAGTAATCAACGTATTATTCATAATCGTTGGATGGTTCCTATTACTTGGGTTGCTGAGCAATGTTCTATGAGTGCTGTTCAAGTTCTCGAAGAACATTTGTTTGCTAGTGGTTTAAATGTTGATACTGTTGGTAAGATGGAATTCCTTAAAGCTAGAGCTAATCTTAAGGGATATGATCTTACTGCTGTTGTTTGTTCAACTCTGAAATATGAAGACGGAACTTCTGTTTATGCCGATACTACCGAAGAAGACAGAAAATAGATTGCCAATTTCTACAGATGTTTTGATTAATGGTATTGCTTTGACCATTACTAGATGTACGTTTCAAGAATATAAGATGAGGTATAATATAAATTCTGATGAATTTGATGATCTTGATAAAGGTTATGAATGTGTTTATAGTCCTTATCATATTATATTTATACCTGATATTATAGCTATTGATATGTTTAATCTTTAATCTAATTATATTATGGTTATAGTTAAAGTTACAATGTCTAATGGAAATACTCTTTGTCAATATGAACTTAATACAGTTCAAGATGGTGAAGAGGTATTGGCTAATACGAAACGAGCGATTAAAGCTATCAATCCTGATTTGGATGTTGATATTTATGATGAAACAAATAATAGTGTTGAAGCTGTTATTCATAATATCATGTACGATGTTATCGGTTATTGTGCTAAGAATACTCGTTGAGTTGCAGATGCTCCGCTCCCTACCACTCCTTCATCCCTACTGGGGTTTGCAAAGTTTTACTAAATGTTATTGATATGGCATTAACTGATGAAGAATATAAAGCATTAGGTGAAGCTGAATACATGATTGATGATGTTCTTGTTGAAGCTTCTCCTATTTCGTTTGGTGCTTATTGTGAAAAGTATTCGTTTGATTCTACCGAATATGATTATGATGTAAAAGGATATGATGTTAAGATTTTTAGAGATGCTGAATCTTTTCATACTGTCTTTATGCAACGTAGTTTGTTTGAACGAATTGCTGCTAAAAGTAATTATTGATGCAAACGAGATTTTCTAATATGTTTGAAGATACGTCTGATGAATTACGTGAAGATGATTATTGTGATAAGTGTGATCTATGTGTGCGGAACTCTCTAATCCCCAGTAGGGGACAAGGGCTGGAAGGGAGCGGAACTATCCTACATTTAGTTGCTGCTCCTAGTCCTGCTGATAGAAAGACTAAATACGTACTTAGTGGTAACACAGGTAAATTCATTAGACGTATTCTTGAAGATAAGAAATTACTTGCTTTATCGTATATTACTTCTGTTGTCAAATGTGGTACATCTCAGACTATTAATACGAAAGCAATTGCTGAATGTTTTCCTAGACTTCAAAGAGAGATTGCTAGAGTTGAACCTAGTATGTTCATAACTTATGGTAAAGATCCATATTTTATTGTTAGTGGAGGTAAAGCTTTTCCTAAAGGTGGGGAAGGTATTGATGTGCTTCCTAATGGTAAGATACATATTTATACTATGAGTCTTGAATATATGCGTAAGAATAATGATTATAGTTATCTTGATCGTGCGTATGATACTGCTGTTATTGCTTATCGTAAATTTGTTAATCAATGGGTTATTTTAAAATAAATGACTGTTAATAAATCACCAACTACTAGTTGGATATACGATATTGAATGTTATCCCAATATGTTTGAGGTTGCCTTTATTCCTTACGGTATTCCTCAAGACGTTATTGATTTATATATTGCTGCTGATATAGCTAAGAATAAAGAAGATAAACGTCTTATTCTTGAAGCTATGGGGGCTAAGACTTTTATTATTTATAGAGCTTATCATGAAGATAAATTTGAACGTCAGAATATGACACCTGCTTCATGGGATGATTCTAATAATATTAGTAGTGGTATTGAAGGTCTTTATATGTTTTTTAAATCTCATAAAATTATCATTGGTTATAATAGTTTTAACTATGATATGACTATGCTTGATATATTCATTCATTATGCTCCTACATTTGATTGGAAGACTGGTCTTCGTGAAGATACTTATGGTAGGAAGCAACATATAACTGAATTTCTATTTGAGCATTCTCAGAAAGCTGTTGATAAGGATATGGGTGGTAAAACATATCGTAGACTTCTTGATTTTTATAAAGGTCGTAGATATTTCCGTCCTTTTACCGATTTTGATATTCAAAAGATTTTATATCTTGATGCTACATTTGTTGCTCTTAAAGCTGTTATGATAGTTCTGAAATGGTATCGTATTCAAGATTTACCTATTCATTGGAGTTATCGTATCAAACGTGATGAGATAGCACTTGTAACAGATTATAATATTAATGATGTTCTAGGTACTGATGCTCTTGTTAAGAATCAACAGAAAGAATTAGATCTTCGTGCTAAGCTAAGTGAGATGTATACTATTGATCTACGTAATATGTCTCGTAGTTCTATTGGTAAGAATCTAATGACTAAATTCTATTCTGAATGGTCAGGTATGCCATCTTATGAGTTTGTTGATCTTAGAACTGAACGTAGTGCTGTGCCTATTGGTAAAGTTGTCAAAGATAGTATTCAATTTAAGACTCCTTTTTATAGGAAGATTCTTGAATCTATTCAGAGATATAGTATTTATATTGGCCTTGGTAGTCCTAAGCAAAGTGAACTTAAACGTGAATCTATTGCTAATGGGATCGTTGTTACTACGTGGAGGAAGAGTTTTCAATCTTTAGAATTTCTTTCTCATGATAAGGGTTATACAATGGCAAAAGGTGGTCTTCATAGTAAAGATGATCCTCGTGTCATTTGGGCTGAATCTGGTGAGATTCTTGCTGATCCGGACGTAGGTGATGTGGCGTCCTAACTTCTCTAACTGCGGAAATAATTTATAACTAATACTACTAAACATCGTAGTGATATAGATGTGGCAAAAGGTAATGCTCTAGGTATAGTAAAAAGGTATTAGTGTTTTTGAATCCGCAACGAAGCATCTGATTACAGATGTGTGTTCATCGACTATCGCGAAAGCGAGTACTCCTACATTTAGTAGTGGGGAAACGGGAAGAATTAACTTTATGGATACAGAGTACATAGAAGTTTCAGGATTTCTTTGTATCTTTATATTATTAATTTTAAAAATGATATAGATATGAAAGATTTTATTAGAGAAACTGACAATGTTACTTATGGTACTTTTAGTCATCTTGCTGGTATGGGTGTTTATCAGATTAGATGTAAGTCTGAAAACAAAGCTTATATTGGTAGTTCTAGTAATTGTCAAGAAAGAGTTCAAAAGCATTTTTCTGAACTTCGATTGAATAAACATACAAATAAAAGACTTCAAGCTGCTTTTAATAAATATGGTTTTGATGATTTTATTTGTAGTATTGTTATATATGTTGATGATAAATGTAATTTATCTGAGGTTGAAACTAATTATCAAATTAAACTTGGTATTGATAATATATATAATGATAAAATTACTGGTTATTATATGACTGATGAATTTAGGGAAGCTATATCTAATGTTGATAAAAGTTCTCATAAAACAGAAGAATATAGAGCTAGAATGGCATCTCTTAGACAAACTCAAAAGATTGCTAGATGTGATTATGCTACTGGTAAAATTCTTTTTGTTTATGAGAATTTTCATGCTCTTCAAAAGATTAATTCTCAAGTCAAACGTAGTACACTTCTTTCTGCTTGTAATGGTAATAAAAAATCGGCTTACGGTTATAAGTGGAAATATGTTCCTTTAGATACTCCTACAGGTGAGTATCATGAAGTTAGTTAAGATATAGTCAGTCGAGCTATTGGTACTATGCTCATGCACATCAATGTACCCTAGTTTCATCGTCGAATATGGTGTTGCACCTCATCATTTATCTAAAGAAGTCTTTATTGGCATTGTTAAATGGTTACGTGAAACTCGTGTTGAAGCTAAACATACTGGGAGAAAGTTAGAAGCTGATGCTCTTAAGATTGTAATCAATAGAATTTATGGTGCTCTTAATGATGCTATGGATTATCTATATGATCCCGAATGTACTTATACTGTAACGATTAATCTGCAATTATTACTATGTGGTTTGATAGAAGCATTTGAGTTGAATAACTTTGATGTGTTATCTGCAAATACAGATGGTCTACTTGTTAGATTACCTCTTAATCGTCAAGGTGTGTTTAAACATATCTGTAATGAATGGAGTGTTTATAGTAAATTAGATCTTGAAACTGAAAAGTTTGAGAAGTATTGTAGAAGTGCTGTTAATGATTATATTGCTGTTGGATATGGTTTCTATGATGCTTTACAAGAATATAATCGTTGTGGTGTATGGATTGATTCTAAAAGTAATACTTACACTACACGTCAAGCTATTGAAGATAAATTTATTAAGTTTAAAGGCTATTTTCTTCAAGACCTTGAATATAATAAAGGTTTTGTTTATCCTGTTGTTAAGAAAGCTCTTAAAGAATATTTCCTTTATGGTGTTGATATTACTGAATTTATTAGAAATTATATCAATACTTCTCGTACTGCCATTTATGATTACTGTTTTAGTCAGAAAGTTGCTGGTAAATATACTACAATTTATAAGACAGTTAGAGATGGTAAACCTGTTTATATTAAGTGTCAAAAGCATAATCGTTTTTATATTTGTAAAAGTGGTGGAGGTGCTATAACGAAAGCTATTGTTCCTGATTCTGATAATATAGCGTATGGTGATGATATTAGTGGAATAGTTGTTGAAGAAGAGAAGTCGCTTGTTGCTGATCAGAGAGTAGCTTTATTTAATGATTACGAATATAAAGAAGATTATAATCTTAATTATGGTTTTTATATTAATGAAGCCTATAAAATTCTTTATGGTAATGGTAAAACAGGTAAAGGTGAACGTCGTGGTATTAACAATAATAGTAATAACTTGTTTGGTTGGTAAGATATGAAGAGAGATAGAGCTGTTATTTATAAAGATTTTTATACCAATAAATTCTCAGCTGTTAAAGCTGTTATTGTTGTGTATTTAGATGCTGCCTTTGAAGATTTCTTTAATCAATATCCTTTCAATAGTAAGAACTTTAAAGATTACGACCATGATAAGATGCTTAAACATATTGTTTTTGATCTTTGTCGTATCATGGGTGATGCTGGCTTTAGGTTATATGAATTATTAACTGATTATGTTGATGATGTATATAATCGTAATGAGATAGAACAATGCGCTAGAGCTGTTCTTGATAATATTAAACTTACAGATGTTAATTAAGATAGATGAAAGATTACGATATTTCTGAAAAATATAAGCGTATTTATCAGGGTATTCTTAAATGGAAACAAGCTGGTTATAAAGGTCTATTTCAATATACTGAACGTATTGATATTCCTCTTGTAATTAGTGAGGTTATTCAGCATGTAGCTAATCAAGTAGAAGCTGATCCTTATGTTCACATTGTAGTTCCTGATATTAAAACGAAAGATTCTCTTCGTAAACGCATTGTTCATACAGGTGTAGTTATAGATTTACTTAAAGATTTTATTGATCGTATCACTAAAACTTGTAAAGGTAAAGATATGCTATATGCTGATACGTTTGTGATGCTTGATTGTACAAATGAAGCTTATCATAAAGATGATACTTATTTCAAGAAGTTGAAAAAAGTAGCTGCTGATAGGTTTTTATTTGTTACTACGAAAAAGATTCCGGTTAATATGTTAAAAGCGTTTACTGCTTGTGGTATTCCGGTTGTTGATACTATAACTAAAGGTATGGCTTTGGAAGAAGGTTGGATTTCTCCTTATGTTATATATAATGTTGGTATTGAGTTTACAAGTGAAGAAAAAGAGTTATATAAACAGCTTACTGAACAAATCTCTTCTATGCTTTCTATATTTAAAGGTAAAGCTAAGATGGTAAATTATGAGTTTAGGAAGTTTACTCATCTACGTATGGATATGGTAGAAGATGATATGGCTCTTATTAAAGCTTGTCACATGGGTGTTAATTATGTAAATAATCTTACTGATAAAGTAGAGCATATACATAGTGAAACAGTACGTAACATGGTTGCTGAAGTTATGGGTTGGAAAGCTAATCTTGATCTTTCTAATGACTATAATAAGCAAGTAGAAATGTATTGGAATCCCGACAATATACTCACTCGTACTAAAGCATTTAGTGATGCTATTGAGAAACGTTTAGAATTATATAATAATAATCTTAATAAGAGAGAAGCTATTGCTACTGCTATTAAGAATATTAAAGGTAAAGGACTTGTTTTAAGTAAGACTCGTTCTATTACTAATTTTGTTGAGACTTTGGATTACTGTATGTGTTGGTATAAAGGTATGACTTCTAGGATTTGTTATGATTTCAATGGTCAGCCTTATACTTATACTACTGGTGCCAAGAAAGGTGAACCTAAAGTATTTGGTGATATTGGTATCCAAAAAGAATGTTTAAAACATCTTGAACATGGTGATGTTTCTGTTATTGCTACGGATGAAGTTGCTAATGTGGTTTTTGATGTTGAGGGTCTTACTACAATTATATGTACCTCTCCATATTGCAACCCATTTAAGACCATTTCCGACAAGAAAGAGGAACAACCATACATAAATAAGCCTACTATTATAATATGGCTTTATATGCAAGATTTCGCACTCAATTCGGACGATTACCGCACGTCAAAAGAGAAAGAAAAGCTCATTGATGCGCAGAGTAAATTTACTACTGATATTGTCTGGACTAACGGCATTAAAGATGTTAAATTTTAATTTTTGATGATTTAGTGCTTACTATTGTTGCACACGTCAAAAATATTATCTACTTTTACCAATGGAAAATAAAGACAAAGAGAACGACAAAATGAGTGAAGAAGTTATTACAAATGATGCTACGAAAGACGGTACTAATGCTACTACTAATAAAGGTGAAGTTGTAAAAGCTAATAGTGGAGCTGTTGCACAAGCAAATAAAGATGTAATTACTCGTAATCTCGCTGTTCTTGGTGAATATAGAACTTTTGCTGAAAGTCTTATAAATACTGATCTTGGTGCGAGATTTAAAGAAAATGTAACTAAAGATGGAACTGTCACTGAAGTTATTAACATTGATAACATGGTTACTTGTTTATTAACTGGGCAGGAATTAGGTCTTTCTCCTATGACTTCTCTAGCTTATGGTCGTAATCTTAATCTCGACGCTATTCAAAAGGTTGAACTTGGTAAAACTCTTGGTCTTTCTGTTACCGCTTCTTTAAAGAATATATTCTGTTTTGAAAGTGGTGGTACTAGACAAGTTTATACGGGAATTAATGTTGTTGAAGGTTGTCTTAATAAACATCATATTGATATTGAGATTGACGAAGACTTTGTTCCCGTATATGAATATTTTAATGTTCAGCTAAGTAAACCTATTATTGAATTTAAACCTGAACGTCACATTGATATTGATGAATATAATGATGATTATGTTCGTAAAATGATGGCGGAACAAGGTATGATTCCTGTTACTCGTATTGTTAAGACTTATCGTACAACTGTTACTCTTGTTCGTAAAGGTAAAAGAACTACAATTTCTTATACTCTTCAAGAAGCTATTGACGCTGGTCTTAAATCGGGTAAAAACTCAATTACCGGTGCTGATGTTAAAGGTAAAGATAATTGGGATAAACACACTCGTTCTCTTATGAGAAAAATGGCGATTATGATCGCTGCTCGTATCTGCGCTAATGATATTCTTAATGGAATGTATTGTGATGTTGAACTTAAAGACGTTAAATCTATTAATGATGATTATGTTGATGTTCAATATGTAGAAGCAGATGATAACGCAAATTATTAAAGAATAAATACCGTTTGTGGTAGTGATATTGCAAACATCTATCTTACATAAACTATTAATAAAGTTAAAGTCATGGAAAAATTTAATTTTGATTTCTTGAAAGCTGGTATCAATGAAGGTCGTTTTGAAACTGTAGCTAAAGCTGCTAAAGTAAGTGATGAAATTCGTCCGGAGTTGGTGGTGAACATCTCTATCAACAAGATGTGTATTAACGGTCTTGCATCTAAGATGCTTAACATTGAAACAGGCGACTATATGAAAGCTATGGTCTTGACTGCTGATCAATGTGAGAACGATGTGAACAAGAAGTTCTTCATCATGGTTTCTAAAGTGAAAACTGACGACATGATGACTCTTGCTGCTGTCGGTAAAGCTAAAGGTGTTGGTCGTAAATTGTTCTGCTCTTACGCAGCTTGTTACTCTCAATTCTTACAGAACACGCCGGATGCGCAAGCTATTACCGCTGATAAGCTGGCTGAACTTGGCTATGCTTACGGAATTGATAAGAAAGATTCTGAGGGTAAACCTTACACGAAGTACACTGCTAACCGCGAGGTTCACTACGAATTGGTTGATACCGGTATCGACTATCCGAACTCTGACGGCTCTATGTTACGTATCTGGGCTTGCGTGAACGCACAGATTATCGACCGTCCTTACGATCCGTCTGTTGAAGCTGAAACTGCTGCTGACGATGCAGAAGATAAAAAAGCTAATGCACTGGAAACTGTAGCCGATACCGCAAATGCTGAAACTGCTGCTGAAACGCAGGATGAAATCACTGCTTCTCAAGAAACCGCTGGTGACAAGGATGATATTTAATCTATATCCGTGACAACACATTGCTTAGCTAAGCAAATCTATCTTACAGAAAGAGGAACTATTAAGGTTCCTCTTTTTTTTACTCTTTAAATTACTTATAAAATGAGTGAAGTTAATAAAAGTCAAGCTGCTACCGGAGTTATTAATTTTGGTGAGGTTGTAGTTACCCAAGACAAGAAGTTTAAACCTCGTGAAGAGTTCAACAATTTGTGTCAGGCACATCTCATATCTGTTGAGATCAAAGAAACCGAAACTCCTAAAGTAGATGAGAACGGTGTTGCATCCACCTATGAGTATGCCGGTATTCCTGTACCAACTATTGTTTTCCGTTATAAAGAAGAACCCGTTCCCGGTGATGAAGTTGATCGGTTTTATACTGATTCTTTCCGTATCGTCACTACTCGCAAAACTGACGGAACTGCTGTAGATGTTAAAACGTTTATCTCTTTGATTACGGAAGCGTACCGGAATTGTCGTCACCGTCTCGATGCTTATATCGATTGTCCTAACTTCGTTGAACCCGGCTTTCCTCAGCCTATTGATATGAACGCTGATATTAACGGTCGTATTGCTCAATGGAAAGCATTTTGTGAGTTCTTTGTTAAAGCATTCAATGTTGGCAAAGAGGGTAAGCCTGTATTCTTAGATGAAAAAGGTGAACCTATTGTTGTTTGGATGAAGCTTCTTGCTCATTATGGTGATCGTAAGTATCTTTGTACTCCGGGCTTTGTTGGTCAAGGTTATGTTGAACGTGTTATTAATGGCAAAAAACCTTCAATTGAGATTCTTCCGGGTGAGACTGTTGAACTCTCTAAAGATGCTGATAAAGACGAGAAACCTGCTGGTGCAGCCGCTGAAGCTGGCGTTGCTATGGATTACGGTTCCGGTCAAGGCGTTAATGCTGATGCAATTAATGCTTTAAAGAATCGTTATGCTGGTAACGGTGGTACTCCGGGTAAATATTAAGATGTAACTTAGACTTTTGAAGAGGATAGAGCAATCTATCCTCTTTTTTTGTGTCTATTGGTTTTGTGCATAGTGTTGCTAACGCTCCGCACGTGACCTCACCTTGTTCCCTATTGGGGATTGCAAATGCTACAAAAGATGTAAATATGTGGAGTACAAGTGATAAAGATTATATTTTGAATACACTTGATCAAGTACATATTTATTCTGTCTTTCTTAATGTTCCTGAAACAGAGATAAATAATTGTATTTGTTTACGCAATTATAAAATCTCTAATCCTCTTCGTTATGATCCTAATCCTTCAGTTAGTTTTAAATGGTATGGTAATAAGCTGATATTTCGTGATTTTGCTGATTATCGTTATCGTGGTGATGTATTTGAAATTGTTGGTCTAGTTCTTAAAAAGAATTGTACTAACAATAAAGACTTCGTTGAAATATGTTCTAATATCATCGAATATGCTTCTGATGTTCTTAATGATTCACCTTATGTTAATCGTGTATATCAAGCTCAGAATAAGATTATCAATAATGAATTTCGTGTTATTACAACTGTAAATCGTAAAATGACTTTTTATGATTATAGGTATTATAATCAATTTGGTGTTACTAATGATCTCGTAGATAAATATGTGAAAGCTGTTGAATCTTTTAAGATTGATGGTGTTAGTAATCCATATTATTATACTCGTCATGATCCTTGTTATGAATATCAAGTTAATGATGGTTGTATTAAACTCTATTTTCCATTTAGAAATAAGCATACTGCTAATCGTTTCATTACTAATAATAAGTGTCCTCTTGAAAATCTTGAGACTTTAATTGATACTAATTATAAGTTGATTGTTAAGTCTCAAAAGGATAAATTATTAATGTTACGAATACTGAGAGAGTTGAGAATTAATGATGTTGGAGTTTATGTGATTGCAAGTGAAACTGCTAAACTTCCTGATGATATTGTTGATGTTTTACGAAAGACTACTAGGATTCAAGTTTATGTTATGCTTGACACTGATAATACTGGTCTTACTTCCGCTATCGAATATGAAAAGAATTATGGCTTTATTGCTTTGTTCATGACTAAAGGTTATAGTGCTAAAGATCCTACAGATTTAGTTCGTATTACAGATTACAACTTCGTTAAGAAAAAGTTTGCTAATATGTATTTAAATGAGATCGTAAATGGTAAAAAAGGAAGAGTTGTGCCCTGATGCGCAACGGCTATTATGTGAGGGTGTTCCTCTTAGAGCTTTAGGTGATGGTACTAGGTACTTCTTATATCCTATGAATAAGACTGATTATAATATTGTTATTGATGCTGTTAAACAGCTTCGTGAAGCTATGAGTAAGATGTCTTATCAAAATGCTCAAATTAAACTAAATCAATTCGTTCATACTTGGGGTTTTAATCCTTTTAAAGAAGGTGCATTTATGGGCGAAACTAAGATTAAGTCTGATGAGAACTTTAAGATTGTTGAAACTCTCTTTGAAGTTGTTCAAGGTAAACTTCACAATAAACAAGCATTAACTGGTAGTTATCAATGTTTCTGTCATAAGAATTTTAAAACTATTGCTTATGCTCCTCATAAGACTATTCGTGATTCTTGGAATTGTATGCTGATTGCATATAATAATCCTACGCATTGTATTGTTTTATTACATAACGTTGATGAAGATGGCAACCGTATATGGGGATGATAACGTTACTACTCTTTACAAGCGTGATGCACTGGGGCGTATTGTGTTTTGGAGGATTGAGACTGACGGAAGCCACGAGAGAGTGTCATACGGCTTGTTTGAGCGACTTTCAGATGTCGGACAGGTAATTGTATCAGCTTCAACAAAGACTTCTTATAAGAGCCAAATCAAGCGTAAAATCGATCGAGGATACAAGACGGCAGAAATGTATGGTGTTACTAGTGATATGTATGAGAGTGCTAATCAACTTCATGATCTACTAGATAACGTTATTCCTAAATTTGCTACTGATGCAAACAATGTTGATAAACCTATGAAGTGTCAAAAGTGGAAAACTGGCATTTTTGATTATTCTAATGGTGCTTTTGCTGATCCTAAGATTAATGGGGTACGTTGTACTATCAAGTATGAAGCTGTTGATAACGGTTTATTTGGTACTACTTATGAGGTTGTTATTCGTAGTAAAGAAGGTCTTCGTTATAATGTAAAACATATTGAAGATGCTTTTATGACTTATGTTTATTGTACTCCCAATTATAGAAATATTACTTTTGATGGTGAGCTTTATATTAAAGATCAAAAGAATACTACTATTGGTGGTGCTGCACGTAATCCTAAGAATCCTCTTCATAAATATCTTCAATTTGTGAATTTTGATCTTAGTATTCCTGATGTTTCTAATAGAGATCGTTTTCATCTTAGAAGAAATATATTAAGAAAAGCCTTTAGTTTAGCTGTTAATAATGATGATGATTGTATTTTTATACAAGATATTCCTGAAGAACATGATGATACTAAAAATGCTAAAATAGTTTCATTATGTTCTATTAATATTAAAGGTGATTCTGATGTTGAAGCTTATAGAGATCGTTGTATTGCAGCCGGTTATGAGGGTTGTGTTGTTCGCTCTAAGATTGCAGAATATAAATTTGGTTCTCGTCCACAAACTATGATGAAAGCTAAACAATATGAAGAGACTGAATGTTTGTGTTTAGATATTCTCGTTGATCCTATAACTAAAATTGTTGATGGTCATGAGGTAGTTTATAATTATGCTAAGTTCAAATGTAAGAATGATTTAAATGCTGAAACATTTGAAGTTAAGCCTACAGCTATTTATAATGGCAATACTGATAATACTATGACAAGTGATTATATTCTTAGTCATAAGAATGAATTTATCGGTAAAATGCTTGCCATTAAGTTTTATGAACGTACAGATAAGAACATTCCGTTTAATGCTAATGCTTACGGAGTTCGTGATTATGAATCTAACGATTAATTGCATATAATGGAAGATATAAATCCTTTTAAAGAAGAAGAGGAAATTAAACAAGACATTCCTGTTGATAGTTCTCCTTCTAAAGTTGAAGAAGAATTATCTGCACTTGCTATTACAACTGAGAAGTATAAGCCTATTGTAATAAATGGTATTTCAATTCCGTCTGTTGTTAGAACAGATGCTCCTGATAAACCATATATAGTTACAGAGCCTCGAACTGTTGCTGATTTATCTAAGGATGAAGTTGATTGGCTTAATACTAATATTAATTTCATTCTTGATGCTACTGGCGAGTTTATTCCTGTTACTAGTGGTAATCAATTTGTATTCTATCAAACTCTTTTGAAAATTCAGTATTATATTTATGCTCATAATATTCCAATTGAGTTCTTTGATGGTAACAATGAAAAAGCTCGCTATTATAAGATTTGGAATATCGGTTATTTGATCGACAATGAAAATTATGATAGTGCTTATGAACCTCAATTTCATATTTGTGTTGATAGTAACATGAGTGCTGAAGTTGAGTCTCGTGATCATGCTATTAAGATGTTTAACAGATATACTTATAATCTATTTAAGGAGGCTGTGAAACTTATAGATTATAAAGTTCCTAAAGGTAGTTCTTTAGCTATTGCTAAATGTTCTGCAAGACTTATATTTGATACTGTTGAAGATTTTGAAGCTTGGATTAAAGATAGTGTTATTCCAGCTACAGAAGCTCCTACAAATAATCATATTCTTTCATTCTTCCCTAAACTTAATCCTTTGTATCTAAATTCTAAAGTTAGAACACTTGATACGTTTAGTTTCTATGCTAATCCTAAAGCATGGATTGCTCAGAATGAAGCAGGTAATACTTATAAAGCTAAGTTTAATATTTTGATGTTTCCTGAGTTTATTGGAGCATTAACTATTACAACTTATCATTCAGCCGCTAAGACAATTGAGGTTAATATGGAACAACTTTCTAATCGTCTTAAAGCTATTGCAGAAAGTCATATTTATAAAAAGGCTTAGCTATGGATGCTGTTAGTAGTGTTACTAAAGAAATGTTTCGTAGATATTTCATAGCAGCACTTGTTAGCATTGGTATTCCACTTGATCAAGCTAATTTGTTTTGTTGTATGAATCAACGTAAACGTCTCATGGATTTTGGTATTTGTATCGTTATTTCTATTAAGCTTGATGAGTTTATGGAAGCTAGAGTTCCTGATTATAAAGGTTGTATGCCTAAAGATGATTGGGAAGCTATTATAAATTATAACTTTTCAGATGATTAAGATATGAAAGTTGTTATTACTAAACACTTTCCTTTTGGTAAGTTTGTTGCTATTAATATGTTTGCTAGACTTTATCTTAAAGATAAAGATAAATCTAGGCTTACATTAATGATTAGGTATCCTAATAGATATTTTAAACTTATTCAACATGAACGTTCTCATACTAAACAACAGAATGACCTCTTAGGTATATTCTTTTATGTATGGTACATCATTGAATGGTTCTTTAAACTCTTCACTGAAGGTAAGGCTTATCGTGAACTTTGTTTCGAGCGTGAAGCTAGAGCAAATGAGACTAATGTAGATTCTTATAATGTTATTGTACATTACAAAAATGGTAAAGCTTATACTATTATACAAGATAGTATTCCTATTTGTACTTACTATGACATTAATGATGTTATCAAAAATATTGATAATATTAAGTATCTTGAGTTTAAACCTTTGAATGTTAAAGGTAGTCTTATTAATCGTAAGTGGGGTAGTTGGTTGAGATATGTATTTAAAAGATAATATGGGTTGATTTCTTATTCAATTATAGCCTATGCTGTGAAGCACGCTGTTGAAGCCGCTGGTCTTAATTGACTAGCGGCTATTTTTGTTTAATTTAAAATTGTTATTATGAATTTTGGAGAAGCTATTGAACGTGTTAAGACTCGTTCTTATATTGCAAGACGTGCTAATTGGGATGATGATATGTTTATATTTGCACAAATTCCTGCAAATATAAATGAAGAAACTATTCCTAAAATGCAAAGTCTTCCGGAAGTTGTTAAACGTGAGATTACAGAAGCTGGTTTCACTAGTCTTAGTTATCAGAATTAAATTTGTAAGTTTGATAATGGTGTTATTACTTATTATACACCTACTGGTAATGAGATTTTTGCTGATGATTGGGAAACTAAGAGTGATGATACTCTAGCTGAATGGGAATATTTATGACACCTGAAAATGTAAATGCTGTTATAGATACTGTTAAAGGTACTGTATTACCCAGTGAAAGAATTGCTATGTTTAATAAAGCTTGTGCAATTGATCCTCATGATACAGTAGTTATTGAAGAGTTATCTGAACTTATTAAAGCTGTTTCTAAGATTAATAGATGTCATAATAATAAACATCTTAAAAGTCTTATGGAAGAAATTGCTGATGTTAGAATTGTTATTGAGCGTATCATGTGTAAATATAATATTAAAGAAGACGATATTGATAAGCTCGTAGTGTTTAAAATAAATCGCTTTATTGATCAATATGGCATCTAAAAATAAAAACGATCAAGTAAATCATCCTAAGCATTATACTTCTGATCCTAGTGATATTGAATGTATTGATATCACTCGTCATAGAAATTTTAATATAGGTAATGCTATTAAATATCTATGGAGAGCTGGTCTTAAAGAAGACAAAGATCGTAAGCTTATTGATAAACAAGTTGAAGATCTAAATAAAGCTGTTTGGTATCTTGTAGATGAGATTCATCGTCTTGGTGGTAGATGTACTGTTAAGACTGATTCAATTAATACTTGTTTGCCTATTGATAATGAAAGTATTATTGATGCAGCTTTAAATTATCATGAAAAGATTAATGGTCAAGATGTAAGTATTCTCGGTCTATCTAATGGTAATGGTGGTATTAGATTTAATATTGCAGATCATCTTAAATCTATTCTATTAGATCTATATCATACTAAAGTTGAAAATGGTGGACAAACTAAACTCGATATGTGATGAAATTTGTTAGGCCTGTTAGTGTTATTCATACAGCTCATAATCTTAAAGGTGGCTTACAATTAGCTGAATTTGCTGGTCGTCTTTGTTATAAATCTGAAGGTAAGACTGCACCCGGAAGTTACGTTAAATTTCTTCTGATGCTTATTGATAAAGGTCATACTTCGATTCTTGAGCATTGTCCTATTTATGTTTGTGGGTATCATGATATGATGAGTATTGAAATGATAAACATTAGACATTCTGCTTTTTCTCGTTTTGTTGCTGATATTAAAGATGCAAGACCTGATTCTCATTTCTATTATATCTACACTAATCTTCGTGTTGTATATAATGAAAGTCCTGAATTAGCTAAAGCTCTTATTCAGACTTCTACTATGGAAGGTGATGAGATTTGGAAAGCTCATGGTGTTGCTTGGTTTGTTCCAAAATTCGATCATCCTTTCACTCGTATGAGTGCATATATAACTACTCTTAGAAGTATAGTTGATGAACTTGTACGTGAACGTATTCAATCTTGTGCCGTTGAATCAACTCGTTGGTGTGATTATTCTAATGATTCTAAATTTAATGGTGTTACATTTTGTTTACCTCATTGGGTTAATTCTAATGTTTTTGATAATGCTATTAATAATTTTATTAGACTTATTCAAGAAGTAGATGATTCTTTAAGTAAAATTAATAAACTTCAAGCTTATTATTCTAGAGCTTATGTTTTATATGAAGGTGCTTTAGATATTAATTATAAAAAAGTTTATCATTATATTAAAACTTGTATTATTAATGAACTTTCATATTATGAAGCTAAAGATGTTCTTAAATTACCTGCACAAGATGCTCGTGAATATTTACCTTTAGGTATTAAAAGTGAAATCTATTATACAGGATTTAATGAAGATTGGGATAATATAATTGATAAACGTTTATATGATAAATTTGGTAAATCTCATCCTAATATGCATATTATAATGAAACAATGTAAAGATCATCTTGATGTAATTAGAACTTCTTAAAAAGCTATTATTGATTCAGATCATGGCAGAGAAAGTGAAAGTGCAGGTGAATAGATTACCAGCATTTATACCTCTTGATATTTATATTAAATATTACGGTAAACCTACTACTGTATTTGAACAAAGTAATTTAGATTTACCTGTAAGTTATTATGATACTCTAACTGAAGGTATGAGTCTTATTCATAGACCTTTTGTTGCAGGTTGGGCTAGTGTTCCTACTAATACTTTATTAGTTAAGGATACAATGGTTCGTTTTAAAGAGATTGAAGATTATAGTCATTACCAAACTGAATTGAATTTCGATGAATCTGTTTGAAATACAAGCTAATATTGATAGGATATTAGAATATGCTGCCGAGAATGGTGGAGATATAGGAGAAAGTGGCGCTGAGGAACTTGCGATTAGTGAAGAGGAACTCGGTGAGAAACTTTATGCTTATGCTTTTGTTATAGATCGTTATAACACTGATATAGCATTACTTAAACAATACAAGCAAGCTCTTGATGATCGTATTAAACGTACTGAGAAAAAGATTAAACGTCTTAAAGATGTTATAGCGGAATGTGCTTATAAGTACGGTGAACCGGTATTAAAGAAGAATACTGAAACTGGTATTAAAGAGCCTACTGGTAGTATGTCTCTTAAATATCCGAATATTACTATTAGTGTTCGTAAAGGTCAGGAAGTTGTTACAGATACGGAAATGTTTAATAGCTTTCTTAATCAAATGTATCAATACTTTGAAAATCCATCTGTTGATACAGTACCCGCGAACATTGATGCTATTAAAGGTTTTATTGATGTTAAACTCGATAAAGGTTTAAATCTTGATAAAGCTAATAAGATTAAAGCTATTCTCGCTGAACATGGAATTGCTTTTGAAGAAGGTGATTTCAAATTCTATGTTAATAGTACTAATCTTAAAGAAACATTAAATCAATCTCCTGAAGGTCTTGATGCTTGGACGCTTCAAGAAAAGGATATTGTTACAATTAAGAAATAAATTTCTATTGAAACAAAGTATATTATGCCTTTTGTAAATTATCAAAGACGTCCTCTCGTATTTAATGAAATGGGTAAACCTATCAATGATTTGAGTATGGAGGATGCTATTAAAGAAGCAAATCTTGATTATAAAGTAGGTATTAAAGAGACTCGTGTTCGTCTTGAAGATCCTGCTAATCCGGGTAGCTTTCTGTTATATAAAGTTCCTAACAGTTTTGCTACTTATAGAGAAGATACAAATCATGTATTTGGTGCTGTTGGTTCTAAGTACGAAGTTGTACAGAACTCTGTAGCTCTTGATTTTATTAATCAAATATGTGATTACGATAAGAGTGTTCGTATTGAAACTGCTGGTTGCTATAGGAATGGCGCAAGTATGCTTGTAACTGCAAAATTCCCTGATGCTATCACTATTGATAATAAAGATCTTATTGATAAGTATCTCTTATTTACCAATAGTCATGATGGTTCTGGATTAATCACGTGTGCTGTTACAAATATTCGTGTTATTTGTAATAATATGCTTAATCAAGCTATTAAAAATGCAACACAACAGTTTTCTTTTAAACATACAAAGAATGTTCACAACGCTATTATGAGTGCTGTGAATAGTATTCGTGCTACGCATATCTATCATGAAGCTATGCAAGAATCTATGCAAGCTCTTAAAGCCATTAATATTAAATCTAATAATATGACTGGCTTTGTGTATAATCTGTTTCTTAATGATGAACAACAAGAGCACATGAAGCTTAGAACTAATATCTTTGCTGCTGATAAGGATATTATTTCTACTAAAACTCAAAATAAAGTCAAAGCTGTTCTTGATACTATTGAGAATGGTGTTGGTCAAGAGTTACATCGTGGTACTGTGCTTTGGCTTTATAATGGTGTGAGTTGTTATCTGAATAATGTTGTTGATTATAAGTCTTCTGAAGATCGCTTTGAAGCTCTTACTAAAAAAGGTGCTTATAAGCTAAATCAAAAGGCTTATGATCTTGCCTTAACGGCACTAAGAGCTGCATAATGGAAGAAACTAAAACACATACGTGTTATATTGAAGTTGATGGGAATGTGATTACTCGTGATGCAAATGGAACTCTTATTCAAGAATTTACTGGTAATTGGTCTGTTTTGCATAAAGTGTATAGATTCGCTACTATGACCGCTGCTGAAAAGCAAAAGCATAAGCGTCTATCTCCTAATCTTTATATTGGTAGTATTAAGTATGTTATGAGGCATCCGGGTACTAACAATAGTTTTGTTGTTACTTCTACTCAAATTAAGAAGATTCTACCTTTCATTGTTAATGTGAATAAAGTTAGCTTTGGTGGACTGAGCGAATGTGGTGAAAGTGAGGGATATTATTAATACTTCTAAGCATAGTGCTGTTACAAGTGCTATGCTTAGTTCCGCTCCTGACCACACCATGTTCCCTACTGGGGTCTGGAAAGCTACTCTTAGCGTTTCTAATGCTAGTCGTATTAACGTTAGTACAAATCATCATAGCCGTATGGTTAAAACGACTTCAATAGAGGCTCATAGAGACACTTTCTTTTGTGATATGAACTAATTATCGTCTGCCAATAGATAATCAATATATGAAGCCCGCAGGTGGCAAAAATGGCATTGTGGAGCATTGCAGACCCCGGTAGAGGGATAAATGTGGAACGGGGCGGAGCGTTCGCAATGACACGAGCAGGAGTATGAGTAGTATAGATACAAGAAGAGAGAGGACTGACAGTATTATCTGAAAGCCCTCTCTCATTTTTTTTAAGTCCAACAGAAGTCCTTACTTATTTAGTTCAACTATCATCTGTAATATTGGATTCTGTTGCATATAGTATGTATTGTTCTTTGGTAAATAGAACATCTTATTGTATTGATTGAATAACGGAATAGTTTTCTTAAATGCAATCCAACGTTTATCTTCATCTTTATATGTACCTCTATCATAAAGCATTTCTTCATCATCTACAATCATTGGAGCAATAAGTGTCCAATAAGCAAGATTAAGAACATTAGACATACTTGTTTCAAAAGGTATAGGTGCCTCCATAGTACGTTTATAGAATGAATAAAGACCCCAAGGTGAAGTTTCATAAAGTTCAGTTTGAACACCATAAATAGTATAACAAGCAAGAGCAAAGAATTGATTTTCATCAAGTTCATCGTCATCATCTTTTGCAGCATATAGACTAGCAGCTACAAGAGATAAACCAACAAGAGTTGTAAAATTAAACATGGCTCTTTTTATATTAGCTTTTTGAGCTTGAGGTAGAGTATTATATCTAAAGTTTATATCTTTGAACCAATATAATAAACCGCAGAACCCATTGAATATAGCTTTAGCTTTAGTAGCAAAATCAATATCTTCGTCATTTTCTATAGCTTTATCAATAGTTTCTCTATAAGCACTTTTGCCATTAGATAATAGAAAATTTATCATATCCATGTAAGCACCACTTCTATAAGATTCAAGACGTTCATCAAATACAATTTTACCTACACGTTTACCCCAATATCTAATAAAGTTAGGACGAAGCCATTTACGGAATTGAAGAATAACCTCTCCCCACATCTTACCAGATAACATAGATTTATCAAAAGTATTATAAATACCATGAAGACTATGATTAACACCTTTAACTTTACCTAAGAATTTAGCAAAATCTTCAAGAGTTATATTACTTTCAGCTTTAATTGAAGCGATACCATCTTTAAGTTCAAAAGCATCATATATAACTTGATTCTTTTCAAACTCAACTCTAGCATTCTTAAGACCTTCTTTATAAGCCTTAGCGTAATTAGATTTCCATTCGTTAGTAAAGTTATTAGCACGATAAGCAATAAATCGAGAAAGATAATCTATAAATTCAACGTTATTACCTTTAACAGATTCTTGTTTATCTTTATATGCTTTATACTTAGTATAAGTTTCATCATCAACCATATCTCTAAAGAGACGTTCTCTAAGTGAGAATACGAATTGATCATAATTCATAATAGTACCTGCAACAATGCGATGAGTTTGCATAGCTGACAAGAAAGTAGCGAATTGCAAATAATGCTCACCAATAGTATTAGGAGCAAACATCACATTATCCCATTTAGACATACCAAGAGAAACAATATTAGTCTTAGTATCTACTCCAGCTTCAATGTGATCTTCAAAAATATTACCAGCTAACTTCATTAAAGCTGCATCAAGATTATTACAAGTATATTCACCAAGTGATGCCCATAATGATGGAAGAGCTTTAATATACATTTCATGAGCTTTAAGAAGTGTAGCTTTAGTAGTAAATTCATCACCAGTTGCTTCGCTTACAATATTGATATGACCTGTACCAATATTCTTTAAAGCAGCAGTTAAGTTCATCCACATAAGAGATTTACTATTAACTGTATGAAGTATATTAAGAAGTTGATCAGTTAATGTATTAATACGATTCTTACCTTCAAAAGCATCATAGAATTTCTTAAATCTATCAAAAGCTTCTGTTTCTTTACCTTTACGAGAAACAACTTCAGTTTTATGAGTATAAAGAGATAGAATCTTATTAATAACATTCTTACTCTTAACACCATATTCACGAGCTTGGAACTCAGGCATAGCAAGAATAGTTTGCAGAAGATTAAGTTCAGGCTCAAAGTCACGATTAACTTTAATACGTTTAAGCTGATTAATATAATTAAGAGTAACATTCATAGGGTCAAAGTTCATACGATCTCTAACATCACCTAATTGTTTATCAGATAACTCTTTATTATATTCGATAATATCTGCAATAGAAGTAATAGGTTTATAATAGCCTCTATGTTTAGCTATTTTATTAGCTTTTTCAATTAGAGCATCATAAGCTTCTTTATTTGTAATAGCGTAGAGATCATACTTAATACGACCTATAACTTCTGGACGATTAAGTGCAGTAGCTTTAAGATAGTATTGAGTCTCTCCACTAAGTGTATTTTTATAATCATCTTCTTGTAATTCGTGATAACCAACAAGTTGTTTAAGAGCATTCACATGATTAGCAGATATGAAAGTCGGGAAGAAACTAGCAGATCTAACAGTGTTAGGCATTGCAACATCATTAAGTTCTGCAAACATCTCTTGCATTTCAACTATCATATCAATATCAGAATGAGTAAGTTTACTAAACTTAGCGTCTCTATAATCAGCTTTTGCAGTTTGAACTTGAAGAAGAACTCGATTAGTAGTTTGACCTTTAACACTAAGTTCAATATTATTAGCTTCAGCAAATTTCTTACGAATCTTAGATTTATAGACACGTTCAATTAGCTTAGTATAATAGTATGCTTCTTCGGCACTAAGATTAGGAAAATACTTCTTAGGATTATTATATACATCTTCAAGACCAAGTTCAAGTCTACCTTTAATAATTTTAGCAGGCATTGAAACATTCATAGTAGAGTATATAGTTTTACCTACAGCACTAACTCTTTTCTTATGTTCTTTCTCAAGTTTAGCAAGAGCATCTTGAGCTTTCTTAACTGTAGCAAAATCGTCAGATTCTAATAGAGGTTCTAACTCAGATCTTCTCTTAATATAATCATCGTATTCACGAGCTTTACCAATTTGATAATCATAGTTGGCTTTAGTCATATCAAACGGTGTAACAAGTTGACAATTAGCTTCATTAATGAATCTAGCTCTAAAGTCATTAGAACGAGATTGAGAAAAAGTCATATCAGGTTTACCATTAGACTTTTCTTTATAGAATCTATCATACTTCTTAAATAATGCGAATGTACGCTTATTATTATTGAAAGCAAATTCAGTAGCATTAAGAGTATGGAACTCATATTGAGAAAGAACTGTATCAATGATTGGAATACCACTTTGAGCAGCAGAATCTAACCATTTAATAACAGTAGATAAATCAAGATTATCACCGAGCATACGACGAATATTCTCTTGAATATCTCTTTCATTTATAGTATAAACGCCAATTTCATCAGCATTAAAACCGTTTTCAACAAGCTTATCTTGAATATACTTAAACTTAGTATTGAAAGCAGGATTATGACTTCTTTGATTGATTAAGAAACCAAAGTAAATCTTAGAAGCATCAACAACTTTACGTTTAAGAGGCATAATCTCAGCATATAAACCTTTAAGATTAAGAAGAGCTTCATTAAATTCTGCAACACTATCTTTAGTATTTTGAGAAGCATTTTCAAAACTAGCTTCGTCAATAGGATTTAGATCTTCAATATAAGCTTGAGACTTTATAAGACTACTGAGTTTATTCAGATCAGTAACCCATTGTTTACGATCAGCAACAGTACCTTTAGTCCAAAGCTTAAATATAGTATCAGTATCCATTGGCATTTGAATAGCTTTAATCATATCTTTAACATTCTCTAGTATATTAGCATTATACTTGAATGTTTCAACATAATTAGGAAGACTATTCATATCTCTACCAAGTCTAGCAATTTCACTTTGAGCTTTAGCATCAAGCTTATCAAGATTAGTATTGAGTTCACCCATGAGATTCATTTCATCTCTAAGAAGTTTAGTATTACCGATAGCAGTCTTTTCAACTTCATAAAGAGTATTAATAAATTCAAGGTTTGACATACTAATTCCAGTATTATCATCAGCTATGAACTCTGTATCTAAGACTTTAGAGAACTTAGGAGTTGAGCTATTAATAGTATGAACAGTGGTATTAAGATCTTTTTTAATACCAATGTAATCAACTATAATATCATTGATACCATCAGCTTGAATTGCACTAACATTAGCCGGATTTAGCCTTTGAATAAGCCTGTCTAAGCCCTTAAAAAGTTGTCCTTGTATTGTTAATCGTTTCAATTGAGAAAGCGTCTCTCCGTTGCCGACAAGTGCCAAATTTTGGATTTCTGAGGGCAGTATATCGGTATCGAAAGTATTATTGATAGCAGCCTGCAATGGGATAGTAGTAATAGCAGAAGTATCAATAAGACCTCTATATGTATCAGATTCATTACCAATATAAATTGTATAATCAGCGTTACTTGTAGCAGCGTCTATAGCTGATGTAAGACTGTTATGAGTTTCTACATTAGTAACAGATGAATTAAATCTACGATAGAACTTACTCAAAATAGTAGCAAGTTTCTCGTATATTTCTTGAGCTTCAATGTTATATTTATAATAATCATTAGCTGTAGTAAGATATTCAGATTTAAACGTTTTATTAATAGGATAATAGAACGTACAATCATTAATATCAAAACGTTTATAAAGCATACCCTCAGGTAATTGAGCTTTGTAAGTCTTTTTAAGACCAGTAAGTTCTTTATCAATTACCTTTTCACGAGTCTTAAGATATACATCATCAGCATAACTAGAATTATTTACATATCTAGTAGGTTCAAAGATCATTTGACCAACGATGTTCCAAATATCATTATGTTTAATACCAATAGCATTTTTAATAACACTATTAAGAGCATCTTCTATATACTTACGAGTTTCAAGATCAACATCTTTATGCCATTCGTTAGCTACTGCGCCTTTAAGATCAAATACAGCTCTAGAGAAATTACTCTTAGTAATCTTAGTAAAAGTAGGAGTTTGATCTTTAACTTTACTCTTCTTACCATTAGTATCATAAATATATTCAGGTTTCATATATTTAACGATACGAGTATTCTCAGAATTAGCACGAACAAAAGCTTCGATAAAAACATCAAGTTCTTCGTTAGTTCTAAGAAGAATATTATCTTCATTTGCTTGACTAGAATAAAGAGCTTCAGCATAGTTATAAAGAGCAGCATTTTCTGAACGGAAGTTACTACCGCCATTAGTAATACCTTGTTCTCTCATAGCTAATCTAATATCTCTGTCACTAGTACCGTCGATAGATTCAAAACTAATAGAATCAAATTGATCTCCCCATGAAGTCTTATAAGCACTTACATAGTTACCATCTTTAGTTTTGAATTTACTATAAAGATCAATAGGAATATACTTAGAAAGATTACGACCAAAATCAAGTTTATTAACCCAGAATGCGTATTTAACTAAGTTCTCACCAAGAATACGACAATACTCATCAGGACTATTAATAAGCTGAAAGAATGTATCTCTAGTAAAATCAACATCATCACTTTCCTTAGTTGAAATAGAAATATATCCAGTTCTTACAATTGTACTCTCCATAGTATTAGGAGAAAGCAATGAAAGAATATGATTAGGATTAAGTCTAAGATTACCTTTAGTAACATATTGACCATTTACAGCAACATATCTACCATCAGTAAGTGTATTCTTAACCATAGCTAATTGAATACCAACAGGTAATTCTTTAAACATAGCTATTTTTTCATCATGAGTATAATTTCTACTTTTAAGTTCATTGTACCAATTTTTAAGATTGACATTAGTAAGAGCTAAATCAACAGCACCTTTGAATTTAAATTCATTAGTTTGTTCGTCTTTAACAATATTAATACATCCTAATAACTTAGCACGTTCAGCAAGAAGTGTTTCCGGACTTTTACTGTCATCATTAAAGAAAGGCATTTGTCTAACTTTATCAATAATAGCATAATTAACCAGAGCTTCTCTAAGTTCAGGATTATTAATCTGTTTAAGCTTAGCCATACAATAATTAATCTTATCTTTGAAAGCAGGATTCTCACTAATGAAGAGATCATGAAACATATTAACAGAGATCTCATTAGTAGAATACAATTGTTGTTGAAGAATAGGATAAGCACTATCTTCAATTTCCCAATTAGTATTAATAACTGACGGAAATATAGCTTCAATCATTGATTTATCACCAATTCTAAAAGGGGATTTAGGTTTATCAAGCTGAATTACTTTACCATCAGAATCCTTATTTTCAAGAAGATAATCATTAGCTTTAAGCAACCAATTATCAATGACTTCACCTTTATTAGTAATTGCATTTACACTATAGTATTTATAGAGTAATTCATTGCGCATATTCTCAGGAATACCTGCATCTTTAGCATTTTGAATAAGAGTATTAACATTATGCTCAAGCATTGCAATAGATTCAAAGAGTTTATTACTTTCAGAAGTTTTAGGACCAGCACCTTTCTTTTCAGTAATAAGACATCCTTGTGCACGTTTCATAGCATTTACAGCTTTATCAACGTACATATAGTAATCTAAAACTTCAAGTTGTCGATTAAGATAATTAGCATAAGCTTCAAAATCTTCAACTGTATGTTTATAGTTTTGACCTTCTTTAAATAGAGAATCAAGTTCAGTAATAGTTTTAGCTTTATTCTGAATCTTACTATCTACTTCGTATGCAGTAACACCAACTTCATTTGCAAGAGCTTCAATAAATCTAGCCATAGCATGAGTTTGTTTCATGTTTATTGTATGACCATGTTCGTGAGCTTTCGCAATCGCCATATTACTAAGATCTTCTTGTGCAAGATATTTACTAAGTTTAGTAATAACATCTTTAAGACCTACATTATCTTGTGTAGTTTCAAAATAACTCTTAGCAAAAGCTTTAAGACTATTACCTTTATCAGCAAGAAGTTTACTCATAGTAGCAACAGCGTCAATCATATAATCACTGCGTACATTATGGAAACTAATATTAGTAAAGTTATTAGAGTTTTCAATAGACTTAATTGAAATATTCGTAACAAAATCAGTAATGATTTGCTGAGATTCAATAAGAGCAGAATAGATATATCTATTAGTACCTTCAACTTTAGCATTGCCAGCATTAAGATTAGCGTTCCAACTTATAGGGAATGAAGCAAGTAAAGCGGTATTACCAATAGTATATGTATTCATATTAAACCAAAGATTATCTTTAACAGCATCAAGAATATGAGATGTTAATTCAGAACGCTGTGCAGATATAGGCTCACCATTTATATCAGTCCAAGTACCATAATCATTATTATAAAGAGAACGACACCAAACTGTAATACTATTAGACGCCACATCTACTTGAACACTATGTTCACCATTAGATAATCTTTCATCTTTAAAGCATTTAAGAATCTGTTTTTTAGCCCATTCAGCTTTATTAGGAATATCTTCATTATAACCTTTAATATCACTGAAATTAAGTCTAATAGGAATAGCAAATTCATCAGACAACATAGTCTGTGTAAATCCCATTATAGATAGAGCATTATCCGCTGCAATGGATTGACCTTTAAGAACTGCAATATTATTATTAATATTACGAATCTTAATCTGATCAATAAGAAAATGCTGATTCATCATAGAGTTATCATAACCAGCAATTCTATTTATATAAGCAGCAGCAGCTTTACTATGATCAAACTCATTGGGTTTCTCTTTATTAAGAGTATTCTTAATATCAGAGTGAATACCAATCCAAGTATCAATTATAGCATTATCCTTAGCAGCTCTAGGCATACGACGATATTCATTAAGACTATTCCATTTTGGAGTAACAGTTTCTTTAATGAATTTCTCGTATTTAGCATCATAATCACTCTTAGCTTTTTTAAGTTTAGAGTAAATACTAGCTTTAGTATCATATAATGCTTTAAGTTCTGCATCAGATATAGCCGGATTCATATTTGCAGCATTATAAGCTTCAATCTCGGCAGACTTTAATTCCATAGCTTTAGCAAGCGCATTACGCTCGGATACGTTCTTTGAATAGAAGCGTTGTTGCTGTAGATTCTTATATTCTTGCTTTAAGCGTCTTATAACAGAATTATCAATACTAGCTTGTGCATTGATTTTAGCATTAATATCTGCAAGTTCATTAACTAATGGAATCTTTTCTTTCAGATATGCATTTTTAAGTGCATCTTTAGTTTTACTAAAGTAAACATCAGAAACGTATTCCAAAGATTGACGTTTATAAGTATCACTATCATTTTTAGTATATTTAACATATTGCCCATCAATAACGTCAAATTCTTTCATAGATAAGTAGATACTATCAATATCGTAGTCCCAACCAGTACGAGTAACAAGATGTTCAGGAACTATAGCTTGACTAGCACCATTATTCAGAACTCCTACAACTTTAGCAACGAACATAGATTGATGACCCTCAGTAGGAATACGAATACCAAACATCGTTCTAAGATTCTCTGGAACACTATTCAAATCAAGATTACCATTAGCATCTAATTTAAATCGAGAATCCCAGTTATTAAGTATAATCTCAGCAGGATGAAAGACTTTAGTACCATCGGCTTTAGTTTCCCAATATTCACTTTGAAGTTTAAAGTCAGCATTTTTCTTAATTATAGGCGTACCGTTAGCATCTCTTTTAATCGTACCATCTTCATTAAGTTCAGCCCGAGATTGCCAATAATCATCAGAGAACTTAATTTGACCTTCAAGATACATACGTTGAACATTAGCTTGGGTCCCTTTAACAATCCCTTTTTTGTCCAACGTAACAGCAGCGGGTTGTAAGAAAGTATCAGGTTGAATAGTAACGTGAGCACCTTTAAGTTTAAGATTAGTAACACGACGTGTAATACGAGCTAATAGAACTGATTCAATACGACTCTTAATCGTAGGATGATAAAAAGGTATAAAAGGTTTACCATTAACAACAACAGTAGCTTTTATGAAATTTCTATCAATTTCAGTTTCATTAAAATATCTACGAAGATCTGCAAGAACTAAATCAAGATCAACACTGATAACATTTCTGAGACCACCGTCAGTTTCAATTGAAGTATATTTAATATTACCGTCATTAGTAATAGCACCCCAATCAGCCAACAAACGATACATCTCATCATTTGCGTTAGCAGAAAGTAACATCTGATAATACTCAAAAGCTCCTGAACCATCATAAGAATAATCTCCAGTTTTACCTTTACGAACAGTACTACCTATAGTATAATCTCCATTAAATACAAGGTTATCAAGAATACGCTTTTGAAGCTGAGTACCAATCTTATTCTCTTCATCCATAAGATGCGAAGGAACTTGTTGTTGAATATAGAGGTTACTATGACTAAGAGTGTGTTTAAAATCTTCAACACCTTTAGGATAACCTTTTAATTCAAGACGTTTGGTAGCTTCATTATACTGAATATTAAGAGTAGCTTTTGTACCATTAGTATAAGTGTATTTACCATTTGCATCTAAAATAGGGAAACCTTTAGAATCAACTGCAATATCTCTAGATATATCAAAGAGTTGAACTTTAGGCATACCACCAACTTTATGACCAGATTCAAAGTTAATAGAATCAATACCTTCTTGTTTCATCCAGTCATAAAGAGTTTCATAACCAGTACCTTTGTACATACGTTTGAATATAACAAGGGTACTATTCTTATCTTGATGCGAAAACACAATATCAGTATTAAATCTATTATTAAGCGTAGACTTACCACGTTTATAGAAGTAATACTTTAACTGTTCAACAATACGTGCATAATCACTAGGACTAATAGGTGTATCCTCATCAGCAACAATATCAGCTAAAGTTCTACCAGAAGGTAAAGTAAAACTATCATAATCACCCATAGCTTTGAAACGTCTAATACACTCATCTTGTGTAATAACATTAAAAGCATCGGCAGTTGTAATAGTCTTAGAACCAAAGCGTCTATTAAGTTCATCAGAAGTTGCTTTATCATTTGCAAATGGTTCAAGCATCTTCTGTAACATATTGTCTTTAAGATTAACATCAGATACAACAATCTGTGTATATGTAGTATTAGAACGAGTAGTAGAACCCGGTCTTACACCTTGAGATGCACGCTTAGCCCAATCAAGAGCATTCTTAAATTCAAAAGTATAACCAGTGAATATCTCTTGAATAGCTATATCAGCAACATAATGATTACAAAGAAGATTAGAAACAACATAACCCCAATAACGATCATTTTTATAATCTTCAGGAAGCGTTTCATTAAGAGCTTTAAGTTGATTCTTATATGTAAGAGTCGATTGAATATTATCTCTAACAGGAGCTAGATAATCAAAAGCATCTTGAAGATGACTATTGATTCTATCAACAAACATTCGCATATAAGCATTATCAATAACATCACCGTAAGCAGTATTGAAATCTTCACCACAAATCATGAATGGTTCGAATTTACCGAATGAACTTGCGGCATTAGGATGAAGCTCATTAAAAGCGTCTTCGATATAATCTATAATACTTCTTACAGTAGTATTACCGTTAGCATCAGTATATCTAAAATTAAGATTACCAAACTTAAAGATATTACCTGTAGGCTTACCATTTTTAAGAAGAGCTTTACCATCCCAGAATATAGGAGCTTGAAGACCTTCAAATATATCTTTATCAAAAGCACGACTTTCATAAAAAGTTCTAAAGGCAGCTTCTGCATCACCATTATGATCACTAATCATTCTACTACGTTCATCTGAATCTAAAGAATTAAATTCTTGACGAACATCATCTTCTGGTCTAAGATATTCTTTCTTAATAGAAAGAGTTTGAGTATTAGCATCATAATCAAATAACAGACGTCTAGCTTCAAGCATCATTTCCATTTCAGTACGGAAAGTATCTTTCACACGTTGAAATAGATAATTAGATTCAAGATCGTTAGTACGAGCTATTCGATAATTAACGAAAGTACCATCAGTATTTATAAGTTTAAACGGAAGACTTCTTTTAGTAGCATTAGGTTCAGTGAGAGTATTTCCAGTTACAAACTCATATATACGAGAAGCATCAGCAGAAGGTAATGAATAACGACCTTGGAATTGACGAAGAATAACATCACGTGTCCAAATGTAATCGTGCATATCAACATAAGGAGTTCCAATACCTTGATCACGATTAGACATACCATTAAATCGAGCATATTGAAAAGCTTTAACAGCTTCAACATTAACAGGATTTACAGCATCAAGAATACGATAACCATTTTCGTCAAGTATAGCATTATCATTTTCATCTTTTCTAAAATTAAAGAAACCCTTACCATCACCGCCCATACCATTACCAAGATTCCAAATAAGAGGATGATATTTAGTACCTTTAGATTTTAAGAAATCATTGAAACGATATTTCATAAGTTCTACATTAACTTCACCGATACGATTAACAATACCTTGAAGCATTGACGTAATATGATTATAGAACTCAGGAGTATATTCTTGTTCACCTTGAACATTGATATAAGATAAATCAACTTTAATAGCCGGATCACAACCACCCACAGTTGCAAGAATATTAATACGACCACGCATATCATCTACAACAGAATCAATTTCATCTCCTGCTTTGAAACCTTCATAAAACAATCTTTTTATTCTACGTGATTGACGATCTTTAGCTTTTTCACTTTGTTTATCAGTAACATTAGCTTTAATTTGATTAAGAATCTTATCAAATACATCGTCAATATTAACAAGTTCAGTCTCAATTTTCTGATATACAAGTTTATTAACTTTATTATCATCATTTCCGTCATGATATAAAGCTTTAATTACATCAAAAGGAACACTAAATTTAATAGATAAATAATTAAATATAGTATTAGGAGACCAATTGATACCAACATTGTTAGATTTATACAGTAAAGTATTTACTTTATCCGTAATAGATTTACCGGTTTTATATATAGCATTGATATCATACTGAACAGCAGCACGACTACCAACATGTTGAAATTTATCACTAAGAATATTACGATATTGATTGTAAATATTAGTAGTAGCAAACGATTGACGATTACTCTCTTTAACAGAATAAGCAAGATTATAATCATTTTCTGACATATTGTAACTCATAGTTTCACTTTGAGTAACAACAGTTGTAGCCATATCAACAGATGCCATGTACATATTGTAGAATATTTCTTTGCGTTCAATAGTACTAGCATCATCATTTGGAAGAATCTCAATTTGATCAATAATAGGTTGAAGCTGACCATTATAAACAGATTCAGAAGTAACTTTAAGACTATTTATAAGCTCTTCTTTATTAGCTGCATAACGAGTAGCATCAATCAAAGAGTTCCAAAGAACATTAATATCAAATGGCATTGCTAAACCATATTTATTATAATATGAAGCAGTACCATTAAATTGAGAATCTTCAAGTGTAGCAAACAGATTACTTTGATTATTATAAATCATTTCTGTAAGCATACGTTTAAATCGAGAAGAAGCAGTATTCTTACGATCAACTTTAAATTGAAGAGACCTATTCCAAGACTTATTGATATTTTGCTCATCAGTCATAGAAGCACCATTGATCTCTCCCATAGTCATGTGGTCTTCAATATCGAAATCATTAATATCAGCCATAAATTCGGCTTTATAATAATTAATGAAACTCTGCCAAATACCTTGATCATCGAGATTATCAAGTTGATCTGCAAGTTTAAGAAGATTATTCATCTTACTTTCATAACTGATAAGAAGAGGATCGTTATCTATAATTTCATCAGCAACTCCAGCAGCTTCAAGTTCATCAAGACGATTATTATATTGAGCAGCAAATCCTAAATAACCAACATTAGGGTTATCGTTTTGAGCATACTGACGTAATACAGTAGCAATTAAAGAACGAATTGTAACACCATTCTTAAAATCTTTATAAGTAAGATTCTTGAATTGAGGTTCAAGTCTAAAAGCAATAGCAGCAAAGATACGATTTAAATACATTTGCTCACTATCAGCAATAAAAGGATAATCATTATCATATAGAACTTGTGCTTTCTTAGCAGCAGTGTATTTATGAAATGACCTTATTTCCGGCTCTCCTTGCTCGTTTAATGGTACGGTAATACTTTTAGTCAAGCGTTCTATATTATTGCCATAGACGCTCTGAAAAGTGGCAAATTGGGCGTCTATCAGTCTTGCATCTTGGATAGCACGAAGCAAAACCCAATCTCCATACTCGGATACAAAAGAAGCAGATTTTAGAGCTTCATAATTAGCTTTAGCCATAGCACGTGCCTTAACAGGATCATTAGGATAGAGCTTTTTTGCCCTATCCCATAGATCTTGAAAACACTTACTATCAGTATAGCTATCACCAACTTTAATCTGAGGGATAATATTACAATCTAAACCCATAATAGAAGTTTTATACGTTTAACAAATACGTTTATTAGTTTCATCTAAGTTACTATTTTTATTCAAATTATCAACCGAATTATGTAAATATTTTACAGCTTCGAGAACTTGTGCAGCTTTGATATTACTATTGGAACTAGTACCAAGTCTAGCTCTACGACGAGAGGTAGTTTGCGTAGGAGATTCAGCTGTAGCATTTGCATCACCATTCGCAGCTGTATTAACAGCATTTTGAACTTCTGTAGTTGTAGATTCAACAGTAGATATAGCAGACGTTCCGCTCCCTTCCACAGCTCCTTCTCTACCGGGGGTTGGAGAGTTCGTCCGAATACCATAAGTAATACCATCAGGTTCCATATCTCTAAAGTCTTTATTATAGATTCTATTAAGAACATCATTAAAACGTTCCATAAGAGAATCAGTTTTAACTTCAGTATCTTTGAAACCAAAGATCTTCTCAAATATATTAAGAAGAATTCTTTTAAACTTCTCCCAAAACGTAGGAGTTTCAAGATTCTCAGAACCTTCAACACGTTCAGTAGTAGAATGAAGTTCATTAAGAAGTTTAAAAATACGAGGATCTGTTAAAGCATATGTTACAATTTCAGAAATAGCATCTTTACCATTGATAACATTCTTAGTGCCTTTAGTACGATCTTTAAGTTTAGTATCAATAGATTCAGATATACTAGAGATTTCTTGACTAATAATTTCAATAAATCTATTAGCAATACCTTTATCACTAAGCATATCCTTTAAGAATCTCTCACGATCATTTAAATCAGTTTTACCTGTAAGTTCAGCACGAGTATTTATAACAGCTTGATTAAAATCAGCAAACCACTCTTGCCACTCTTTATTATTATAATCAATAAGAGCTTCACGTTTAGCAAGTAATTCAGGGTTATTAATATCTCGATGAGTAGCATTAAAGAATTTCATAATATAAGTATGAATCATCTCATGAGCTAAAGTACGAGTTAAATAACCTTGATGTTCCTTACGATTAGCATGATCATAATTGTAATTAATATCAATCCTGAATTGATTACGATAAAAACCATCATCAGCAATCTTAACAGGATCAGTATAACCTTCGCTTTCAATATTAATCTTAGCTTCACTTACATTATGCTTAATATAAACTGGATTAATACCAGCTTCATATTCAAGTATATTAGCAAGTTTAGAGATACTAGACCAATCTTCTTTATAGCGATCAGCATCTTGAACTGTTTTAAGTAATTCAACGGGATCATAAAAACGTTGAGGAACATCAGTTTCAGTATCGAATGCTTTTGTTGCAATAGAAAACTTAATAGGAGCGTTTCCGGCAATAGTAACATTACTTATAACATTTCCATATCTATCTTTAACTGAAGCTACATCTGAATATCTAGCATTAGTTGCCATATAATAGTCATATATATCTTCATAACGTTCGCCTGTAACTGGATCTGTATATCCAGTAGTATAAGAACTACCAGTAGAATCTTTAGCTACAGCAATTCCATCTTTAAGACCGAATTGACGAACTAGATTAGGAATTATACTATTAAGTTTGTTATTAAACTTTTGAACATCAGCAGGAGTATCTAAGTAATAAACAGTATGTGGATAACTAGGATGATTTAAAGCACCATTATAGTTAGCAACATCAAGTTTATTACTAGAAGTATAATGAATAACAGCGTCACGTCCATCAATAGTAGTTTGAATAAACTTATGATAAGCTTCTTTACCTTTACCATCACCAAGAACAGCTTTGAGCATTACATAACGTTTACTACCATCACCATTGTTACCAGATTGAAAATAAATATCATCTTGAACGGCACTACTACGTTCATTACATATAATAATATTTTGAAGTCTATTAGAAATATCAAGTCTAGCTTCGGTTATATTACCAGTATTAAGAGCAAGAATTTCTTTAATAGCATCACCAATATATTTTGTATATTTACCTAATTTACTAATACGAGCTTCTTCTGTTTCATCAGTGATAGAACCCATAATAGTATTAGGATATATAGGGAATACAGTATTAAGTGAATCAGTTTGAGGTATAACAACAACTTCATGACGTCTATTACCAATAAAAGTATCAGCTACATGAGGTGTTGCAAACTTATCTATATTCTGAACAATACCACCAGTTTTAGGATCTCTACCAACACCATTCTCATCAATAGTTAGTATTTGAACTCTAGGTTTACCTTTAGAATCAAGAACATCTTTAGTAGGCTTAATAGAATCTAATAAAGAATTACGATGATGCATAATAGGTAATCCATGTTTAGTTTCATGATCTTCATTGCGAGCTTCATCATTAATTAGTATTCTACCAGCACTAATATGACTTATTCTAAAAGTATTAGAACCTGTAAAGCGAATATCATTACGAATAGCTTGATTATTACGGAAGATCATTTCATGACGATTAACAGCGTCATTGAAATGTTTCGTAATAGCTGTAGCATTCATAATACTATCCATATTTGAATGATTAATTCTAGAAGCAGGAAACAAATCAGTACAAATTTGATATATTTGATTAAATGAAAGAGCTACATTATCAATAGAAATTTCACCGTCAGTATCACCTGTATATTCAGAATCAACAACTCCGATCATTGTCTGACTATTCATAATATCTTTAATCTGCTTAGATGTAAGATTAGAATACACAAGTTCTTTAAGTGTATCCATTAGCTTCTTAAAGCGATCTTTTCTAAACTGATCAAAGATAATATCAATGTTACGTTCAGAGTTCTCTCTATCTTTAGCAGATATATTATTACGAGGATTAAAAGCAATATCGTAATGATACATGAATCTAAATAGCTCTCTTTGATATTCAGCAAAGGTTTTAGCCATATCATCAGTAAATGCAAATTTACGTGGATAATACACACCATTCGCACCTTGAATTGTATACGCTATACCATTTGTAATAGTTTCGAGTTTAGGAATAGAACCTAATTTATACTCTTTACCATTACGATTCATTACAACATCATAAGAAGCTCTATTAGGATTCTCTTCTAAATCAGTTTGAACTACAGTAACCTCATCACCTTCTTTAATACCATCAAGTAACTCATAAATACCTAAGTTAGTAGCAGTACTATTACCTAGAATATTCTCAGGAGCACCGTTAGGACTAAAGTTAATATCTAGACCTTCATGATATGTTTTACCTTTAATCTCAGGTGTACGATTAATAAAATCAAGAACTTGAGCTTCTGTTAAAGGTAAACCATTAGTAGGAGCAACATCTATAAGATCATAAAAGAAACTATAATTATTATAAAGCTCTTTATAAGTAGCATCTTTAGTTACTGCAAATCTAGCACTATAGTAATCACGTCTATTCTTAAATTCATTATGAAGATAATTAGTAATATTCATAATAGACATGATTTCAGGTATGAGTTCTTTGTAATTATCACCACGATATTCACGCATACCATTAACAAGATCATAATAGTTAATCTTATTAATTCTAAAACCACTTCTATCACTAATAAAAGCAACAAGTGTACCAAAGAGATTAAGATTATCAACAAAGATACCACCTAAGTCTTGAGCAATCATAGCAAATTTGTTATGAAGAGTTTCATCAAGACGTATGGCAATAGCATTAGAATTATAATCTTTAGATTGAGTAAGAACTTGTGCAAACTTAGCAACAAGATCAGATTCATAAACAGTATTCAGAGCATCTGTAAGAGATTGCATATCTGATAACCATTTAGATTCATCTTTATATAAACTCTTAAGATTATCAAGAGCATTGATAGCATTACGACAATTTTCAGCAGTATTCAGTCGAATTGAATTTCCACCTTCATCAATGTTAATACTAATAGCAGCTGCGACTTTCTTAGCAGTTTCAATAATCTTAGTTTCAACACCAGTAAGTTTAGCGTCTGTAAAGTACTTATTCATTAGAGCTTTAATATAAGCATCAGAAGCATACTTACTACCAACTTTAGTGTTTCTAAGCAGCTTCGGAATAAGCACTAAGGCATTTATCAAATCCGTGTCGAATAGTGCCAAATTTACCCCCTCTTGGCTCATTAGAGACGTTAAAAATTCAAGCATGGATTTAGTATCAATACCCTCTATTTTGAAGTCTATAAGGGGCTGATTTGAAGCCGTTACAAACTCGATTGGCGCATCATCGATATTAGTAGAACTTTCATCACTTACAAATTCAGTAGTAATACCATTAGCACTAGAAACAGTCTCTGTAATCTCAGTTTTAGGAGTAATAGTTTCATCAGTGGAACTCTGTTGAGCTTTGTAGTCCCCGGTAGGAGGCAAGGACTGGTCAGGAGCGGAGCTTTGTGTTTGTCTAGCAATGAGAATATAATCATCGTTAGGAGTTGCCATATTAGCGGGAGTAAGCACATAACGATTAAGTTGATTCTCAAAACCTTCAATAACAATACCAACATCTTTACGAGGATTCGGAGTATTAAGCACTCTATATTCAACACCACCAATAGATACATATAAAGCATATTTAGAATTCTTACGACCTAAATTATCTTCTATAGTATTATTGATAATATCAAATTTAGTTTGCATACTCTTAGCTTCCTGCATAATTTTGTTAGTAAGAGCATTAATATCACTCTTTGTAGTCTCACTTAAACCGAAGTGAACATCAGCTAAGAAACTAGGCAGAGGTCTACCACTTTGTTCAAGAACTTGAGCAGTATAACGACTAAGATGCCACAAATAACTATTAAGTTCAGCACTAAAATCACCGTTATTTATGCTAGGTGCATATTCAACTTCTGTTTTAGTAACAGTGTCAATCCAATTGAATCTACGACCAAAGAATATATTATCGAATATAGAGTATTTAGCAGCAATACGAGTAACAATCCATTTAAGATTTGTAGTCGTAAGAGTATCAAATGAATTATCTAAAGCTCTATTAGTAGCATCATTGAATTCTTTAATTTCTTCAAGAAGCATTGCATCTTTAGAAGTAAGAGATTTGCTTTTACGTCTATTCTCAATAACGTTAGCAAGAGGTGAATCTGTAACTTGAGATTCAGACATAAGTGCATTATAGAGACTAGAAGCTTCATTGGATAAAGGTTTAATACCTTCAAATTCTCTATAAGATCTACCGAATGTACCACTACCTATCGGTGCAGCATTTGAATCTTCTTCTGTTGCAAGTGCATCACGTTCTTCTTGTTGTCTCGCTTGACGTTCTTGTTCTGCTTTGAGTGCAGCTTCTCTACGAGCATTAGCGGCTTTAGTGTCAGATTCTTGTTTTTGCAGTCTAGCAAGACGGGCATTATATACGGCTTTTCTTGTGTCTGAATCAGAGAACTTTGATTCATCTGCTTGTAAAGCTTCAGAAGTTTGATACGTATTAAGTTCATCAGTTAGATCTTTATCAGTAGAAGCTTTGATTTCATCTTCATATAATTTTATTTGATCTTTAATATCTTCAAATCCATTACCATTACGATAATAATCAAGTTCAGCATCAATAGCAGTTCTTCTATTTTCATAGAATCGTTTAGCTTCTTCCGGATTAGTAAGATTAGATAAAAGAGTTCTAGCTTGTTGAGCAGCCTCTTTATCATCTTTATTTAAATTAAGAGCTTCAATGTTTTTAGTCGCTGTATCTCGAATATTACTAATATCACTAAGAGTTTTATTGTAAGATTCAAGTTTACTATTAGCACCTTTAAGAGCTATTTTAAGACCTAATAATTGTTCAGCAGTAGCATCTTTAGGAGCATTAGTGATTGCATTTTCAAGTTCACTTATTTGTTTCTTAAGACTAGCAATCATTTTATCGTAAACACTTAATGCAGCTTTAGCATCTTCAAGAGTTGCATTATTTTCAGCATAAGTATTTATATCAGCTTTCTTAGCTATACGAATATTATCGTCTGTATATTTAGAATCAACATAATTACTAAGATACTCTTTAGATTCAGCAGCACGCTTTTGATATTCAGCAGGATTAGCTGTAATAGCTTCGAGTTCTAGTTCATTAAGTCTTTTTTGAGCTTCAAGAGTAGCAATACGACGTTGATATTCATAGAGATTTTTGTCGGTAGTACCATTGACTGCATCGAAATGTTTATTGTAAATATCTTCAACAGCTTCAATCTTATTAAGAGTCTGTTCAAAGTAATCAGCATTTGCAAGTAAAGATTCACCTTTATCAAGTGCAATTTGTTCTTCGGCACTAATAGCTTCACCTCTATCTTTTCTATATTTAATAGATTGAATTTCTTTAAGAGAAGCACTCATATTTCTAAGCATCTCTTTATAGAACTCAAGTGAACCATCAAGACTATTAGCTGCAACTTGATTAAGAATAGCTTCTTGTTCTTTCAGTTTAGCACCAACAATATCACCTTCTGCAAGAGATTCAACAATACCATCAAGACCTGAACGCATAGCTTCTGTAGCACGTTCAATACCTTTAAGATATTCATGTTCTCTTTCAATACCACGTTTATTGATCTTAGTTTCAATAAATGGCATTATTGCTTGCATACCAGCACCACCTAAAAGACCTCCAATACCTTCAGTCCAAATATCAGGATCTTTAAGATAACTACTAACTCTCATGCTAAAATCAGTAAGAGCGTCAGTATCAGAAAGTAAACCAAAATCTTTACGAGCTGCATGAGTACCTTCTTGCATCGCAATACTCATAGTCATTTCATCTGCCATTTCAGCAAGAGAACCTCCAGCAAAGCCTCCAATAGCTCTAAGAATTTGACCTTTATCAGCATTGGGTATAGCATTTAATGTACGAACTATAGCAAATTTATCACCGGTTGCCATAGCTTTACGAATGTTATCTCTAGTAGCTTTAGTAAGAGTTTTAGCAGTACCTAAGATATTCATCCATTCAACTACGTCATACGCTATATTAGACATAGATCTCCAATAACCTCTAGATGCGGCAGTATCAGCATATCTATCAGCAATACTTTCAATATTAGTATCATTTAGAGGAACTTCTTCTAATCCCGGAGCTTTAAGAATAGCATTACCATTTTCATCACGTTCAACATAGTTCTTATAATTATTAAGAAACCATTCACGTTCTTGTTCATAAGTACCATAAGCTTCACGAGATGAATCTAGAATACGTCCTATAACAGCAGAACCATAAATATCTGCTATTTTATTAGCTCTGTTTAGAGCTTTAGCTTTTTGTAGTTTTGTACCCAACTTAAATAAATCTTTAACATATTTAGATTTACTTCCTAGATTAACAGCACTTCTAAAAGCTTTACCTAATAATAACGAAGCTCCACGAGCTGGAAGCATTATACTAGCAGCACTACCTAAAATAGATGGAACTATTGAAGCCCAATAACCACCACCTTTCATGCGATCTAATAAATTACCCGTTTGAGCTTGTTCAGTCATATAAATAGGAAATGCTTCTCTAGTACCTTCATTAATGGAATTACCTAGTCTTTCTAAAAAATTACGAGTATAAGCTTCATCACTATCTATGAGTTTAGAGGGAAGTGCAAGTATAGAACCTGCACTTTCAATTGTACCACCAATTATTTCTCCAACAGTTTGAACAAGAGAGTTACCAATACGATCCCAAGTAGATTGATTTCTAGCTCTAGCTTCAATATAAGCATTAACATTACCGGGAACTATATTTTGACTATTTCCAGAATGTTTTCTTAAATTGAGTAGTAATTTATTATCTATACTATAAGCATTAGGATTAAAAGAAGATCTTTTATACTTATCTTTAGGGGCATAAGTAGATTTTCTTTGTATGCTTTCTAATTTATCAAAATCAATAGGCATAATATCAATAATTAAAATTAGCTGTAGACATATTAGCATTAAACTTAGTAAGATTATCTAATTGTTCTTTAGTTAATCTATAAGCATCTTTATAATCTAATATAGATGATATAACGCTTAATCTACGTTGTGTATTATTAATAAAGTCTTCAGAATTATCACTTATAAATTTATCTGTAAGCTCAAATGAATTTGTTGTACTATCATACGTATCAATTTGAGTAGTAAAATTATTATTTGAATCTTTACTAAATGTAATTCTAAAATTATTATGATATATAGTTTTATCTACATTTGTTATAGGATTTTTAACAAAAGCATTTAATAACGACTTAACATTATTATAATATCTTCCATTATATTCAACAATATTATATGCAGAAGCATCATTCATTTGAATAGCATTGGAAGGATCTGGACCAAAAGTTAAACTTCCACCATGATGTGTAGACATAGCATCAAATATAAATTTTGTATCAGCATTAGGTCTATCAGCCATATCGAATGCAGAAGTCATACGCATAGCTAATTCAAATTCATCTATAGTATTCTGATCGGCATCATTATTCGCAACAATAGTGAGTTTCTGTCTAACATTATTAAAACCTTGAACATTCTTTATAAGATTAAGTGCTTTACGACCATCACTCAATTCCATAAGTTCATAAGTAATATCTGATTTAGAATATTTAGGGTTCTTATCTGTACCTTTATCTTCAGTATATAAGAATTTCCTAAGAGATTCATTATTCAAATCTATAGGAACACCAACGGATTCAGCATCTAACTCTAAATCATCACCATCTAACAATTGATTATCAATAATAGTAAATGCTTCAGGATGATTTTCAATTTTATAAGCTATATTATTTCTAACAGTACTTACAATACCTGTTTCTGTAGGTTTGGATATACCAATAACAACTCCAGGATTAGACTGAATCATATTAGTTTCATTACCATAGTTTTCAATCAGATTACCCATTAGAATAGAAGTTAATCCAGTACTAATATCCCCAAATGTTTTAGATATATTATCTGCAAACTCTTTTACATAAGGATTAGTTTTGCTACTATTTTTTATAAACTCTGTGGCTTTCTTAACACCTTCCTCTGGAGTATCTGAATTACTTAATATATAACTTATATCTTTTATATGAAGATATTCATTTATATTTTTCTGAGTTTTATCATTTGCATTAAATTTAACACCATCTCTAAGATTAACGCCTGTACCTTTAATAGGATTTCCATTTTCATCTAAGTCAGAAGTTTCTTCATTGATAACATTAGTTAAACTTCCAAAAATTCCAACACGATTAAATACATCATAATATTCTTTAATACTCTTTTGAAGTGCTAAGCTTAAATTTGCTTTATCTTCTTTATTTGTTGGAATACCACCTTTATAAGCATCATATTCAGAAAGAATGTTATTGATTATACTTTGAGATTCTTGAACTCTAAGATTAAGAGCTTTTAATTTATCTTCATCTTCTTTAGTTATATCTTCTCCCTTAGTAGACTTTTTAGCTAAATAGTTATTAAATCTTTCTAATTCAGATATATTTCTTGAATGTTGAGAAGTTTGATTAAGTAATCTTGCTTTACGATTTGCTTCTAGTTCAGAAGTCATACTAGGAAGATTAACTATTGTTCCAACTAAATCATCTCTTTCTCTAGTAAGTATTTTAGAAGTATCTTCAGACTTTTCTAGTTGCTTATTAAATAGACTTTCAAAGAATTTATTATCTACATCAAGTTTCTCTTTAGTATATCTCATAGGCAATAAATAAGTAGCCACATTAGATATTTCAGAATCTATATAATTAGCTTTATAAAAATTAGATAATCTAGCTTCATAATCAGATTCAGTTTCATTAGGATTTTGATTTAAAAAACTATAATTTCTATCTATTAATTCTTTTATATAAATACTATTAGGATTGTTTATAGCATTAAGCAATACAATCTTTTCATTACTATTAGCATTTTTATATTCAGGAGAATTTATTACTAAAGTTTTTAAAATATTAGAATCAGTAAAAGCTGTAGAATATATATTGTCTTTTACAGCATTACTAGGTGTAATACCTTTTTGTTCTAGAGCAAATAGATTTAATTCTGCTTCTTTTAATAAAGCATTTTTAAATTTACTATTGTTAGATACAATGGCTTTAGCAACATTTATTAATCTATCATCTCCTATACTTTCAATAGTTTTAGTAAAACTTTGAAATCTATGAAGAGTAGGATTAGATAAAGTTTTTAGAGTAGATTTAGTAATAGCATCAATTGTAGGATTATTCATTAAATCTATAGCTTGTTTACGGAATTGTTCACTATAAATAACTTTTTCATCAGATTTCATAGCTTTAAAGTATTCAAGCATTTCTTTACGTAAAGCTTCTCTATCATGACCTGAACCAAGAGCTGTACCAAAAGCACTAATAGATTGTTTACCATTACCTCCTAAACTACCTCCTGCATCATTAAACTGTTTAAGAATCATAGCTCTATTTAATGCTTTATATTCTTCTGAAGCATCAGATTGTTCATTAGCTTGCATCATAGCATCAAATTGAGCTTTATTACTTAGAATTGTTTTAACACCTTCATCAGTAAGAAACTTACGAGCACCATCGCTAACAGCTGTATCAGCAAAGAACCATCCTCCATCTTCATCAACTTTAGCTTTAATGTGTTCTTGAGTTTCATTAATTTTACCTGCAAGAGCTTCTTCATCTGCACCTTGAATCGCATTATATTCAGACATCTTAATAGCCATTTCATTATATGCATTTTCATTACGAATAGCACGTTCTTGCAGATTATCAGCAGCAGCCGTTATAGCTGCACCAGCTTCTCTAAATGACGTCAAGTCCAGAGGTCTAGCATCAGGTTGCTTGACATAAGTAAGATCAGCATATTTTAGTCTAACTGCCATATCATGTAAGTTATTATAAACAACAATACCCTCTACCGAATTAACGATAGAGGGTGTAGGATTTAAGTCAATATGTATAAAACGTATAGCATTATGCAAAATTATAATAGTAATCCGGCATAGTAACAGCATCAGGAACAATAGAACCTCTTCTGTTTAAACGTTTAGTACGAAGTGAACGTTTAGGAACAGTAGAACCTCCTTGAATCTTTTTAAGATCTTTAAGACTACTGATTCCAAACATTCGCATAAGAGTATCTTTAGGTATATTATCAAAAATATAATCCCTAGATTTATCATCTTTAAGAACACTAATAAGATTAGCAGTTTGTAAGTTCTCCATATCAAATTTAGATTGATAAGCAGTACCAATAGAGCGCCCTAAACTAGCAATCATATCGCCAATAGCAGCTCCTTGTTGACTTCTACGTTGAACAATCTCCATTTGATGATTAAACTTATTAGCTTCATTCTCAGCTCTAATTTGACTATTTCTAGCAGCAATTTCAGCGTTAGCCATACGAGAACGATTACGAAGCTCAACTTCTTTATTATGTTCATCTTGTTTAACTCTACTACGCATACGAGAACCTTGAGTTCTAGCAAGCAATATAGACTGACGAGCAACTTGAGAATTAGAACTGTTACTTGTAATATATTTCTCAAGACTACGAACAGTATTATTAATATCTCCAATTTCAGCGTCAGTATTTATATCAGTTTCTAGTTCTACACGATCCATAAGAGGAGCCTCAGGAACTCGCATACTTTCCATACGATCAATTAAACCTTTATTAGTGATAAGCTGACTTATACCACCAATAAGATTACCACCAACTTCAGAAACAAATCCCGGACTTATAAAACCACCATCAGCATATTTGCGAGTTCTACCACCACAACGCAAACCTTGTTGAATAGTAGTTAAAGGATTTTGAATTTGAGTTTTATCATTAGATGTAAAAGTTACTTCTTGTCCCGTAATAGAACTCCCACTATTATTCCGTTGAGTACCATAAATAGGAACAGAAATATCAACAATTTGACCACCATCATAATACTTTCTAATTTTACCTCCACAACGAGCTTCAATAGGTTCAGCTTCCATACCAGATTCAGCTTTCATACTTTCTTGAAGATTATAGAGTTGTGCAAGTTTATTTTGAATTACAGCAATTTGTGCGTTAGTTCTTTGAAGATCAGCATTAGCTTTCTCAGCGTTACGACTGTTAGTATTACGATCAATTGCATAAGTACTACGGTCAGTTAGAGAAAGCATTCTACCAAGCATCATAGATTTGACCGGAAGAGAACTTTCAAGATAACCTTTATGTTTCATAAGAGGTTTAGCAAGATCAGCAAATGTAGTTCCATTATACTTTAAAGTATCAGAGAATACATAAGCATTATCTGCGTCAGTCATAAGAGCTTCACCACCTTCTACTTCTGCATTAGGTCCATAAAGAACACCGCCTTGTTCATGAGAAGGTCCATTAACTTCTGCGGTATTAGAAGATGTTTCTTCAATCATACCACCATCAGCATAACGTTTAGCTTTACCACCACAACGTTTACGTTTAAGTCTTCCACCACAACGAGCAGCAATTCTACCAAAAGCAGAACTAGGATTAACATCACCAAACGGAGTGCCTTGAACAGTAGGTTGAACTAAGTCACTACTGAAGTTAGCATCGTCTTGATAACCGGTAACACCTGTGATATTAGAGTCACCATATATATCAAGAGCACCTTCTTGTTGAGCAGTGTTGGATAATTTAAGTTCATCTTGAAGAATACGTTCATTGCCTGCAACAATCTGACGTTGCCTATCAGCTTCTTCAGCAGCTTTTTTAGCCTTACGTTTCTTACGACGACCTCCAAACAGTCCAACAATACCACCAATAATAGCACCTGCTGCCATACCAATAGGACCTGCCCAAGCTCCAAGAGTTGTACCAGCTAAAGCAGAAGATCCAGCGGCAGCCGCAGCAGTAACTCCAGCCCCAAGGCCCCCGCCAATAGTAGCACCGGTACTTAAACCAGACATTGTAGAAGCTCCTTGAATACCTTTCTCGACTCCATAACTATGACCTTGAACATCCCCGAATCTATCTCTAAATGCAACTTCACCTCCACCAGCGTATTTACGTCGACGAGGGTAAGCTTTAAGAGTTGAAATGTTTTTAATCATACCACCATTATTAAATTCAGATTTAAATAAGAAGTTAGCACGACTTCTAAGCGTTTTAGTTGTAGAATCATCAACAGTAAAATTCGGTTTTTGATTCTTCATAAAGTAAACAGAAGCATCTTCAGCCGACATAGCATTGACTTTATCTGTACTAAATTTACTATCTTTAGAAGGTAAATAAGTATCAAGATAATAATCAAATTGAGATTCTAAACTATCTTTACGTTTATTAGCTTTAAGATAAGATTGATAACTACCATAAGTATAATTAGGATCTTCAACCCAATTAGTTTTAGGTTTACCTTTATCTTTCTTATCATCCCATTTACGTAGATTCTCAAAACTAAATAAACCATGATTAACAATTCTATTATCACCTTTAGCAGTAGCTCTTTGAGTTTTATTAAATGAAAATAGATCATCAATCGAATCATTTAACGTCTCACCATAAACCATAGACATTAAACCAGTAGCGGCTGCATGATTAAGACCACGCTTCTTAGCATATTTGTAAAAATCACGCATACGTTTAATAACACCATCATCAGCTAGTTGTTGAGGTGTAAAGACTTTAGTATTGTAACCTTTAGTACCAACACCAGTCTCTGCTATATACTTAACAACTTCACGAGCAGGTGCACCGACTTGATAAAGAGAATCAATCTTATGAATCTCAGGACGACCTATAAGACCTTTAGTATTACTCTCTTTATCAAGAGCTTGAATAGCTAAACCTAGAGATCTATTATTAATATCTTTACTTTGATGATACTTAGTAAAAATATCAATAAGAAGACGTCTAGCTTGAGCATCATCAGCGACCTTAGTACGTTTATATTTATTTGGCATACTAATAGTATTTGCAGAGTGTTGCTCCTTACCACAAGCTCTTTCCCTACTGGGGTCTGGAGATCGTTAAAGAGCAACACTAATTATAAACGAGTATCTTTATCAATCATAACTTCAATATTAGTAAGTCTTAAATCAAGCTGAGTAGCGTCAGGATATTTAGTAATATCATCTACATAATCATCCGCTTCTTGACTAAAGAACTTATTCTCATATATCATAGTTATATAAGTCCAAGCATTATGAAACTTAGCAATATCATACCAAGGCTTTTGATATTTAGCTGAAAGTTCAATAAGAGTGTCAATAGCATCTTTATCCATAAAATTAATAAGATTAGGATTAGGATTCCATTGACCATGATCATTTTCAACGAAGTCTTCAATACGATTCCAAAGATAACGACCCGCTTTATATTTAAGAGTTTCATTATCCCACCAAATAGGACTAACACTCATAGGCATAAAACCTGTACATTGAACATCAGTATGAAACATCAACCAATCAATAGTTTTATTATAAAGATAACGTATATTATCTTCATTATTCATAAGACCATTAATAAGCTGACTACGCCATTCAATATGCTTAAAGAGTTTACTTATAGTAGGCTCGGTAGCATAAATGAATTGAACAACACTAGGATGAATAACATCATCAAAGTAAATACCTTTATTCTTAGCATCAGTCTTAAAAAGAGAACCTTTAGTTATATAGAAGATTCCATGCCGGTTAATGTATGAATAATCTCCGATATACGAGTGAAAAGACGTCCATAAGTTAGTCTTTAATGAGTAGGAAATAGAATAAGACTTATACAAATCAATAGCACCGTTTTTATCTATAATTTTATTAGTGAATATAAATCTTTGGTGCATTTCATCGTATGTAAAGAAACATCCACTATGCGACAATGGATTAATAGCATTAGCGTAAATATGCTCTTTAAACCACTCTTTGAAACCCAAATCAGACAACTCGCTTACACTTTGGTCATTCTTAACAAGATAAATCTCACCTTTTTCGACATCACAAACAAGATAACCACGATGCGTAATAATAGCACTAAAACGATTGTTACAACCAATTTTACCAGTAGTGCTATAAATAATTTCTTTAGGTTCACGTTGAAACAAATCAGAAGTACCTACATAAGTTGTATTTTCATCATTGTTACCTAGAGTATCTTTAATGGCGGCTACAAGTAATGTGTATTGTTGTTGAATATATAAAGCAATATCATCAGATAAAACATTCTCGATAGCACCTTTTTGAATTGAAACATCTTTATAAGCATCAGCTTTATATCGACGCCAACCAATATCAGTAGATTCACTAGGATTAACATCTGAACGTATAATGCGAGAAGGAAAGGTTTTAATATCGTCAATCTTTTTAATAATAACAGCATCTTTAAAACCATCCCAATTCATAGAAGTCTCATAGCACTTACCATCCTCAGTATTCCAAAAGTTATCAATAGGATAACTAACATGACCTAAGTTATCAGCTTCTTGATAGTAATTATTCTTAGGAGCCCAACGAATAGCTTTCTCAATATCATTCTCAGCAGTATTAGAAATATTACGTTCGAATATCTTATAAGCACTACTATTAACTCCAAGTCCATCATGACGACATTGAAGATTCATACGACTAAATATAAAATAACTAATGATAATTCTATGACAATTAGCAATAGTAGCACCAACCCCTTCATGTTGGAAACCAGCAGCAGGAGCAACACAGCGTTGAGTTATAAATGCAACAAATGTATCACCTTTAAGATATTGAGCTTTTGTAGTAGCAGTATATGTTACGGGATGATATTCAACTCTAACAATGGGAGATATACAAGAAAGATTCTGAGCATAAACGTCAATAGTCTTGAATATATCATCTGCATTACGATCATGATAGTAACAATCTATAATAGCACGGTTATTTTCAATAATAGAATACCATTGAAATTTTGCAACAGTTCTATCATCTCCATGACTATTTGGATTATCATCACCTTTCCACTCACCAGCAGCAGAATAATCTTTACATATCTTGTTATATTCAAATCCGGGATCTAGTAAGTCACCATTCCCATAAGTAATAGTAATACGTTGATAACTCTTATTATTCCATGCATTCGGATAGTATTTACTATCAAACATAGCGTTATCATCAAGACCATCATTTTTACTAAATTTATAACTAGAATCAGCAGCTATATTTGAAACAGCTGAATTATTATTAGCAATAAATTCAGGTTTAATAGTAGTTCCATTAAGTCTACTATTAACAATAAGTGAATCAGAAAGAAGAACTGATTGAATCAAATCACCACCTTCATCCCATAAATCAGAACCATCTCCTTTTTCATTTTTAGTATCATTTTTCTGACGATTGAAACAATGCCTCCAAGTCATACGTTCATAAGCACTACGAACGCTATAAGCTTTAACTTGTGGCATAGTCTTCTTTTCAATCAGATATTCAAGAGGATATAATCTATATCTATCACGAGAAGCAAAAGCTCCTTTATAGTTATTACCAACTACATTAGAATAAGCTAAATCTCGAACAACAAGTGATTGACAACACCAATTACTATTAGAGCTATTAGGTTGAGCCATGTAAACAACCCAAGATTTGATTTGTTTACGAGCAACAATTCCAACTTCTTCAAGACCATCAGCAGTTTCAATTTTAGTAGTATCTTTAAAGAGTTTAGAAAAGAAATCTGTAGGATTGAATTTAAATCTAAACATACGATGTTTAACAGCACCATCACTACCGATCATATTGAAGTTAGAAGTCTTAAAATAATAGCTACTCTTTTGAGTATTATAAATAGGATAAACATTAATAAGTTTACCTTTATAATCAATAAGACCTAAATATAAGAAGTAGTATTCATTATCTTTGATACAAGTATCATTAGAAAGATCTTTCTTTTCAAAGTCTCCTTTATCACCAACAGACTTGAATAATTCTTCTTTAATTTTAATATTACCAGTACCATTAAGACCATTAGCAGTACATAGATTTTTATCTTTGATATGCTTGTCAAGACCAGTAATATCATTCATACTAACATTAGCACGAATAAGCTGTGAATTAAAATTAGTATGAGCTTGATCTTTAATATATGAAATATTACCAATTACAATATCATTAAGAGTAACTGTATTTAAACTATTGATACCACTGATATAAACAGTTGTACTATTTTTACCTTTAATATCAATATTTTCATACTCGTAAGCTTTCTCTTCATCTTCACCTTTATAGATAATACCAAGTTTACATTCATCAAATTGAGAATCTATATTAATAATATCAATTTGAAACTTACGAGAAGTAAGCTGACCAGCTTTAATACTTTCATTATATTTAGGTGCAGCAAAGTATGTAGGAGATAACAGAGAATAATCAGTATAATCTCCGGTTTTAAGTTTATATGCAACAGCAAATTGATATGAGCCTGCAAGTAAACCCCCTCCATCAATAGACTGAACTGTTAATGTAGGATATTCAACATCAGGTATAAGATTCAATAGTTTCTCTTTAGTTAAATCAGTACTTAAGCTGTAAATAATCGTAGTATCATCAGAATAGTCTTTTGCAAGATTATAGTCATCACAAAAGGTATTAAGATTCATCAAACGAGTTTCATTAGCAGCAGTTGAATTACCTTCTGTAAAAGTAATAATCAGATGATTATTTTTGTTATAAGAATAAGCACCAGTAATAGGACGATCTTCACTAAAGTTTAAAACTGTACTATTACCAACTAGAGGAGCTTTATAAATAACATCTGAATACTTTATATCACCTTCAATAGTTTCATCACTATGCCATATAATGTAATCTCCGTCAGGTACACTAGGATTAGCACCGTTTCTATTAACGAAAAAAAGCACCACTCCAACGGGAATCGGAATGGTGCCAATACACTGACCATAATCAGAATAATCATGATGTTTCTCAAATCCATTTTCATTGATAAGAGTCTCACCATCCTCGTTATATAGAACATTAAGTGCATAAGACTTAGTATCACTATTGACTAATGACGGATTCGCGTTAGGGTAAAGACCTGCGTTTACTTTCATAGCCGTTCACATAATGATTTTTCATATTTAAGAAGTTTAATAACGACCTACTACAATCATCACGTTTATCTTTAGTAAGCTTATTACAAGCATTGCGAACTTTAATTTTAGCATTATCGTAAGCAAGTGCCGGATTAGTATAAGGATTACTATCTCTAAGATTTAAAACAGGATGCCTGTAATTACGTTGAAGAATACGCATCATAACAAAGTTCTTTAGAGCATCAATAAGAACATCATTATTAGGTATAAGAGGAACATTGATTTTAAGAATCTCGTCAAGTGTCATTGGCAACCCGTGAAATAAGACACCTAGCGTGCCTTTTCTGACATTCAAATGCAAATACGACCCATTAATCGAATACGTGTATAAACTGCCGGAAATCGTCTGTATGAAGTCAAAAACGACATTTTCTGTAAGATTTATCCCTATCGGGAATGAAACGGCGAGCGGTATATAATTTCCATCATCATGCTCAAATGGAGCAGGATTAGTAGTAAAATCCGCACGTTTACCATTAATTGTAACAAGACGTATATTCTCACAACCCTCTGGAATCTCACAACGATACTCATCAAAGTCGATAACTTTACCAACATTAATAAGATGCTGTTGAATATTTAAATCAGCAAGAGCTTCACATATCCAAGTAGGAATACGAGTCATAAAGTCCATAGAATGAACATCATAATCTTCTATAATCCTATGAATAACAACACTAGAACTAATCAAGTTTTGGTCTAATGTATTCATCTACTTCATTGTTTTTAATACGTTCTCTTTTGCTTTTAGTAGGCGGATACCTATCCATAATAGTTTTATCATGTTCAATCATGTATTTGAGTTTAGCATCAAATGCAAGATTATCCGCTTTAATAACTTCTTCTATAGATTTATGCCTAAGCACCTTATCGCTAGTCATAATGTTTACATGACAATGATTAGGTTTAAATTTATAGAATATTTGATTAGGTACAACATCAACACCCATATTATGACGTATCCATTTACAGAACCAATAATACGGATTATCAGATTTAACGTGCCAATTCTTACCATAAGGATTAAGAAAACTCTTAACTTCGATACCTGCAGCAATCATCTCATCCCTAAGACGAAACGAAGCAGCCCAATCAACAGATTCTCTAGCAACAGCACGTTGAACTTGAAACTTACCAATGTAAGTACCTAAAGAAATACTATCACCACGAATAAGATTCTCAATTAGAGACTTATTAAGACCTCTTTGTATTTGATTAAATATCGGATAAGGAATACGACACATCCAATCGTAATATCTAATAATAGCAAGAAGTTTAGGAATACGAATAGTAGATAGATAAACAAAACGATTGAACGTAATACGAAGAGATACTGCTTTAGCTTCGTCACTCCAATTAAGTTTACGTAAGAGCTTAACACCTTTAACTCGTTTACCTAAAATAAGATCATCAATAATCTCTTTAGTTATTCCATTCGATTCAAGAAGATTCAGATTAGCATAACAGATATTAGCTAGATTGTTACGTCTAACATAAATGTTATGAAGATCAGTACTTAATTTCTCGATAGTGTTATAACATTGTTCGAGATAGTCGTGGTAATAGTGCATGGATTCCATATAGTTTATTCTACTTTATTATGGATTAAACGTTGAGTACCATTAGGATCATTAGGGGCATAAGTTGCATCACTAATAATCTTAACTTCGTGTTCTGTAGGCTTAATACCAAATTCAGTTCTAAGAACCTCATAAGTTATACGTTCTATCATATCAGTTGGAAGTGGAAGTTCAATATCTTGACCATCATCTTCCATATACATAGTGATAACCTCAGCAGGATTTTCAGCTACATACACGATTGTTACAAACTTATAATTTTTAGCATCAATCTCAAAGGTTTTGAGAGTATTTTTGATAATAATTTTAAGTTTACCATTAACGATTTGATACACTCCCCAAACCCCAGTAGGGGAATAGACTGTGGTAAGGAGCGGAACTACGCTATTATTAGCATACTTATATGTAATAAGACTCCCATCATCATGTTGAGTATAAACATGAAGAAAAGGTGCATCATTAGGCATACGTAAAGGTGTAGGAACTCGATGCTCAGTAGTAAGAACCATATCTTTAGCACCAATTCCCGCATATGTGTTTTCTATATCGGTAAGCGGAACGCAGATAAGAGGAACATTAAAGCTAACTTTAAGCACCTCATCTACACCATTGCGCTCAATACTCTGACGAATAAAAGTAGCAAAGAGTGCCTTACAAGCATCTTTAGCTCTCTCTTGAATGCTATGATCACCGGGCTTACCTAATATATTAGAAATCTTACTTCCTAATTGATTAAGTGTTGCCATAATAATACATTAAACAATTCGCCAAGATTTATTAGTAGTAATACCAAGCTCCTTAGTTTCACCTCTAGGGATAAATTTAAGAAGATTAGTAGACAATTCAAGTTCAGGAGTATCAGAACCACCTATGATCATAATAGGACGATTCTTAACTGGAACAACCCCGTGCCACGGACCAGCATTAGTATACCGGTTAGTAACTATAATAACGTTCTTTTGATTTTTGAAACCTCTACCATACCTTGATGGCAGACTAGTTCTTGCGTAAATAACAGTCATAACTTATTTAATTTCATCATTAAACATATTCATATATCGACTAATACGATTATGATATTTCCAAAGCGTAGCCATAGTAATATCTTGTGTATGAATATCACCTTCGTATTCAACAACAACAAATCCTATTGGCATATCAGTAACTAAATCCTTTATAATAATACTAGCTACAGTATTAACTTTACGAGAATCTAAATCATTAATAAATGCTTTATTAGCTTCTGTCTTTTCAAAATTATTCTTATGAAATATATATTGATTATCTTTATATAGTCTAAGAATAGGATAAGACATTATGGAAGTAAGAGTATTCTTATATACATTTTTATATGAATCTTCTATAGTTTCATCAAAGTCATCTGCAATAACAGTGAATTTATCCATAGCGATACCATTAATAAACTTCCCTCCGTTATGGAAATAAGCTATAAAACAACCCTTAGCGTTTTCATGTTTACGAATATCAGCAGCAATTCTATCTAATTGCATCCAACATTCTGCTTTATTATGAGCATAATGAATAGTCTTATCAATCTTCTTTTTATCTAGATAGTTCTTTACTACTAAAGTGCCTATGGATGATACGATAACACTAACCAAGCCTATAATAGCTATTACAATCTCTATCATATTTAAAATGTATATTAGTAGTAATCTTAGTAGTCAGTATGCTTAGTACTGAATTTAGCTTTGATAGCTTTGAAAATAGGCTTCAATATTAAGTCATATCCAAATGTGCATATTAAGAATGACAATAGAACACTTTCAATTGAAGTCTTTAACTTATATATGTAGAATATTGCTACTAATATCCCTACTATTAAGCTAATAATAGACTTAACATTGCGAGACAGAGGTTTCTTTAGAATACCTTTAAATGTTTCATTAATACCATATGTTATTAAACATACAATAGCAATGAATACGAGGCTCACACTGTTAAGCAATTGCATAAACATTGTTTGTTCAATCATAATTTGTTAATCTAATATAATAATTTAATTAATCTCTAGTATGACTGAGAGTATCAATTAAATATTCAAAAGGCTTATACTAATATTAAATTTAAGCAATCACTTACATTACTTTCATTAGGATCTCTAGCCATTCTAATATATAGTCTAGCTCTAATATCTGCATTTTCAATCGGAGTAAACGAAATATTATTATTAGAATTATTATTAATCATTTCTAATTTCCAACCCAAACCTCTAACATATTCTTCTAATTGAGTAAGATTAGGAGAACTTGTAAGAACTTTAACATTTATATGATTAATTCTAAGTTCTGCTGTACTAGCATCATTTGTAGTTATTATTATTTTTTTAGCATCAACTAAATTAGTTGCAGCTAAATACATCCAAGTCCAACATCCATTAGTTTTAACAACAGAATCATCTATATTATAGTTATACATTTTACCTCCAGCAATATTAATAGGTATTTTCCGAGAACTACACATATCTATATAAGTACCATTAATAGCAGAAAACATTTCAGCAATATTACCATCAAATAACCATGCTTTATCAATAGGAAACTTATTAAGAGTTTGTGAAGTTTTACTATAATAAATATCTGGAAATAACCAATTTTCTGTTAAATCCCAATTAGAATTAACACGTTTAGCCCAAGGAGTATAAGGATCTAATCTAGTCTTTTGAATAAGACTAACTGTCTTACTTATACCCATCCCTTGAACTTTAATTATAGAATTATATTCTTTAATTTCTGAATTTGCATTAGCAACAACAGTAATTTCACCATTATTGCTCCCAGATTCAGGAGTGATTGTAAAATTATCCTTAATCATAACTTTAAGATTTTAGTTTAAACAAAAAAAGGTCTAACAGATATATTAATACCTGTTAGACCATCACATAGATTAACTAATCTGCTAAGAGATAGTCCAAGCAGTATTCGTAGTAATCGTAATCTGTTTAGTTTCTCCCGCAGCAGCGAAAGTCAATGCAGTCGGAGATACAGACAGAGTAGCATCACCGGCGGCTTGAGTTACAGTATATTTCTGACCATTTACGGTAATATTACCGGTACGAGTGTTAACCGTCGGGTTAGCAGCAGCGGTAAACGTAATTTCGAAAGCGTAAACATCATCTGCTCCCGGATCACCTTCAATCTCAGCACCAGAATTATATGCTTTCTTATTTACGACCAATTTACCGGCAGTCAACCAAGAAGAAGCGTTAGAATCAACAGCAAACGTAATAGAAGCTAAGTTGGAGTTACCAGTGAACTTCTTAGCTTCACCCGTTTTAACGAAAGCCAACGATTGAGTAGTAACATCCCAAATCGTAGAACCTTCTTGCTGCAAAGTAACGTCTTCAGTTAAGTCTTCAACAGCAACGGTAATCAAACCAGAACGTCCGTTACGACCTTTATAAACCGGAGCAGTAACATCTACTTGAGAGTTACCAGTTCCCTCAACAGCACTTAAAGTGATCCAACTCGGTTTAGCTTTCAAAGCATATCCGGCGCGCATAACAGGTGCACCAACTCCATCAACTAAACCCCCAATTTCAACAGCAGTTGCTCTTTCATTCAAAGCAGAATCTCCAATCATAATGATAAAAATTTAATTATTCGTAAAAAAGTTTGAAGTTCCGCACGCCCCACAAGCTATTCCCCTACTGGGGTCTGCAAAGCGTAGCGGAACATTTAAAAGTTTAAGAAACAGTCCAATTAACATTAGAAGTTACTTTGACAGTTTGTGTACCACCAGCAGCTTCAAACGTTAGACTAGTTTTATCAAGATTCAAATAAGGATCTTGTTCAAACGTTGCAGTGTAAGTAGCATTTCCAGTAACAATAACAGTTCTGCTAGCATCCGTATTACCATCACTCCATTTAACAAAGTGATAACCGACAGACGGTGTAGCCTTTAATATAGCAGTTGCACCATAATTGTAAGAGCCACTTCCACTAACAGTACCACCTGTACCCGCAGTTACAGTCAATGTATAACTGTTAATTTGCCAGATAGCATAGTAAGTAACATTATCAGTAACTTTGGTAGTTGTGCTTACATTAACAGAACCACTAGTTGATGTAGACCATCCCTTGAAAGTATATCCGGTTCTTGTAGCAGTAGGTAGAGTTCCTAAAGCATCATTGTAATGGAATGAACTACTAGGCTTGCTAGGAGTACCGCCATTACCATTCCAAGTAACTGTATAGTTCTTATAAGTTGCAGTCCATCTAGCGTACCAAGTCTTATTAGAAGTAACATTAGTTGTCGTAGTTAATTGAGTACCACCACTAGCAGCAGCAGTATCGAACCAACCTGCGAATGCATACGTGTAAGTATTATCCGCAGCTCTTGAACAAGTAGGTAATGTTCCAATAGCTTCATTATAATTCTTAGTTATAGATGAAGAAGAAGGAGTACTACCACCATTAGCGTTAAATGTAAAAGTGTACCTATTAACAGCTCTGGTCACATAAGCATAATAAGTAGCAGCACCTGTTACACTCGGCGTTTCTAAAGTTAATGAAGAACCAACCTTAGTTCCACCACCGTTAGCAGCAGTATACCAACCTTGGAAAGCATAAGTGTACTGAGCATTATTTGAAGGCATAGTCAAAGTACAAGAGCCTTTAGATCCATAAGCAACAGATTGACTAGTCCTATTCAAAGATCCGTATGTTGTTTGATAACCTATTGTATAACTCCGTCTAGTTGCAGTCCAATGTGCATATATTGTAGTATTACCTGCATCCATTGTCGTATTAACAGTAACTTGCGTTCCACCACTAGCAGCAGTGTACCAACCTGCAAATGCATAGGTGTATTCAGCATCAGAAGACTTCGTAGGCGTCGGCAAAGTACCATAAGCACTTCCATATTGAACGCTCTTAGAAGCAGGACTTACTGCATTACCACCATTAACATTATAGGTTAAAGTATAACTATTAATAGACCATTGAGCATAATAGGTAACAGTACCAGTTATCTTAGTAGTAGATGAAATTTTCGTACCACCACTAGATGCTGTGTACCAACCGAGGAATGTATAACCTGTCCTAGAACAAGTCGGAAGAGTACCTAATTCTGAACCATACGTTTTAGTAATAGTTGATGGGCTAGGAGTACCACCACCGTTACCATTGAATGTTGCAGTGTAACTTCTAGGAGTAGCAGTCCACTGAGCATAATAAGTAACGTTTTTTGTTACAGTAGTAGATGCAGATACTTGAGTACCACCGGTTGCAGCTGTAAACCAACCCTTAAATGTATAAGTATATTGAACATCAGCAGCTCTTGTCGGAGTAGGTAATGTGCCTAAAGTAGAACCATGAGTCTTAGTAGTTGACGTAGGACTTACAGAACCACCATTAGGATTCCAAGTTACAGTATATGACTTGAGAACAAATACCGGAGTAATATGAGTATTGGCAGTAATGTTAGAAACTGTCAGAGGATTAGCAGTAGAGCCATTAGACCACTTGCTAAAGTTATAGCCAGTACTTGGAGTAGCTGTCCAAATAGCAGAATCACCATATTCTACACTAGACTTATTAACGCTCGCTGTACCACCAGTTGAATTAGCGGTAGTAGTTGTGAAAGTCTTAATTGTAAACTTAGCAGTTAAGCTGATATTGGCAGTAACAGCAAATGTATATGAAGCATTGCTAGATACTTTAGTTGTTCCATTGTACCAACCAGCAAAATTATAAGCAGCCTTAGGAGTTGCAACTACAGTAGCATTAGCACCGTGTTCTACAGTTTGACCAGCAGGACTTACAGTACCTTTATTTATATTCTCAGAAGTTGCATTAACAGTGTAGCTCTTAATCTTATATTTAGCAACAAGAGTTCTATTAGCCGTTAAAGTAACAGCAAAAGAAAGACTTGTAGAAACAAGATTAGAGCCTTCATACCAACCAACAAAATCATACCCAGTAGGAGCAGCTTTAGCAGTCAATGTGACTTGTGTATCACGATAATAAGTTCCTTCTTTAACTCCACCTGTAGCGGATGAACCAATAGAACAATCACCAACATTTGTAATAGTAGTTCCTGAACTATTAGTAGTTAAAGCTGAAATCTTAATAGTAAACTTATCAGCTTCTACTTGAGTACAATTAATAGTTTTCGTAATACCGCTGACTGAAACAGTAACAATAGTTGTTCTGCTTGCACCGGTATTCTTACTCGCAGTTAAACCAACCGTTTTATTACCCGTACCACTCTTAGCGGCAGGGGTAAGCCAAGAAGCAATAGCCATCTTAGTACCCTCCCCTAATTATGAAACCGTCCATTCGACGTTAGAAGTAACATTAACAGTTTGAGTTCCACCAGTAGCATCGAAAGTAAGAGAAGTCTTATCTAATTCGAGATATGGATCTTGAGTAAACTTAGCAATATAAGTCTTATTAGCATCAACAGTAACACTTAGAGTTACATCATCAGAAACCTTAACTTCATCTTTCCACCAACCACCAAAGCTATAACCCTCAGCAGCTGTAGCATGAATAGTAGCAACAGTACCATCCTCAAATTCAGCAGTTTCAACTCCCAAATTAGATTCTTTATTGATACCAACACCACCTTGAGTTACACCTTCATCTTCGGTTTTAACTGTAAGTGTATAATGTGTGGGTTCAGGAATAAGATCACATTCAATAGTAACCTTAATGTTTTTCTCAACCACAAAGCTATACTGATTGTTACTGTTAAGAGTGATTTTAACACCATCAACAAGCACTTTATTCAAAGTATAACCCGGACTTACATTAACTTTAATCGTACAAGTATCACCATCATTATAAGTACCAGCACTTTCCATTGTAGCACTTCCATTAGGAATAGCTTCATAGGTAACTTGGAATTTATCAGGAGCATCAACTTCAAAACAAGCTTCAATAGATTTAGAGTCATTCATGACAATATCACGTGAAGTAGTTAAGGGCGCACCCGAATCAGTCCATTCCTTAAAATGATAGCCACTATCTGCTAATGCTTCTACAGAAACGGTAGTTCCGTCAACAATATTAGAGTAAGTCTTTGTGCCACTATAATAGTCGCTCCAACGTCCATTGATCTTTGCACGACATTTACCACCCGTTCCAGCAGTAAGAGTTAGCGTTCGCATGATCACTTGGTCGAACGTAGCAATATGCGTTGCATTCGTTCCGGTTTTAGCAGTGAATGTTGCAGGATTATCTGAAACCTTTGCGCCACTTGTATTCCACTCTCTGAACTTATAATTGCCAACCGCACGAGCTTCAACTGAATAAATCGAACCTACAGCAGTTTTAAACGTGTGTTCAGAAGTAGACCAACTAGACCAAGAACCATCACCTATACGATAACGAGTTTCATTAGTTCCGTCAGAACCTACCGTAATAGTAACTTCTTCCGGTGGAATCTCTACGAACGTACAAGAGAAATCTACATTCTCAGTGATAACCTTTGAATAAGGATTAGAGTTAGAAGTAGTTCCACCAATATTCCATTGTTCAAAAGAATAACCACTATCAGGAACACCTAATACTTCAATTGTCTCACCGTCAGTAATGCTAATGTTAGAATGCAAAGATGCAGCTTCTGAATATTCACCAGAGCCAATCTTATATTTACATTTACCATTAGAACCAGCAGTAATATTAACAATATGAGTTTCAGGTGGAATGTAAGTTTCCTTAAAATAAGCAGTATAAACTTTGCGATGCAGACCTTCTTCAACAATGATATTATTTTCATTATTAGGAAGATTAGCACCAGTAGGCGTTACCCACTTTTCAAATTCATAACCTCCGTTAGCCTTACCTGCAATAGTAACAATAGTTTTTTCAGGAGCAGTTACTTCATGTCTTTCAGCCCAATTAGACCAAGCATCATTAATATCTTTATATCGAACTAAACCATTCGCATTTGCCACGATACTAAACGTGAAATAACGAATAGCTTCTTTAAAGTTTACCGTAATCGTAAGATCTCGTGTAACAACGATGCTATATGTACCATTACCATTATCTACAAGATTACCACCAGAAGCAGTAACTGTATCAACAGCCCAACCCTCAACCGGACTAGGAACAATTATTGCAGTTTGACCGGACTTATAAGTACCGCCACCGCTAACTGAACCTTTATCAGCAGGATTAGTTATAATAGTTACATTGTACTCCTCAATAACAGGAGCATCAAGCTCGAAGTGTGCAGTATAAGTTTCATCTTTCTCAACAACAAGATCATATTGAAGATTAGTAGAAACAATACGATTTAAACTATCAGTCCAATGAGTAAAATGATACCCTTGAATTGCCGCAGCTGTTATAGAATGCCTTGTATCTTTTGGGAATGTTCCGGCACCAACTACATATCCTGCATTAGCCGGATCAGCATTGACATTAATATAGAATTGTTCAATAGGAGCTTCATCCTTTTCAAATACGCCTATTAAATCCATATCTTTCTTAATAGTAAAAGACCAATTAGGACTAATAGACATAATCTCATTAGTATGGAACTCTTTCCAACCTTTAAAGTGATAACCTTGAACAGGTTTAGCATAAAGTTCAACACGACTACCAGCTTCAAATTGGAAACGGAAGCCATCTGAGTTTTCATCAGGAACAATAGCAGAACCACTACATCCAACAATACCACCTTCTTCAGGAGAAGGAACTAAAGTAACTCTATAGTAATCACGTTCGATATGACCAGACTGCATAAAATCTTGAAGATCTTTGATGTAAGTCCAAGCACGAATATATGTATCTTGACAACCACAAGTATTATTTCTAATACCACGACTAGGATGCACATAATTAGCTTTAAGACCAATGCAAACAAGAGTATCATCAGTCAAAGACTCACTACCAACAATCAACTCTCTATCAATAGCAATAATATTACCATCAGTAGTTAGATTAATTTCGCAACCTTTTTCATCATACATATAGTAACAACCATCAGTACGATGATAGAAGAATCGAACGTTATGCTCACGCTTAGGAAATGTACCAAGAGGAAGAACTTGTTTTAACTTGACAATTTTAATATTACATTCCATAGCATTAAGTTTAAACAAATATAACTACGCAGAACCGTTAAGCACTGCGTAGTTTTCCAAGCAACTTTAGTCAGTTGCAGTATTCAGAGAAATGGCATTATCGCCGGAACCTTTAGCTAAAGTCTTAATAGCTTCAAGTTTATTTACAACAGCATCAATCACAGCTTCCGTACCAACAATAATTTGGAATTTGCGAGGACTATTGTTATCAGCGGCAATCTCAGGGAATTGATTAAACTCAGCCGTAGAAATAACAAGATAAGCGACTTTATCAAAGCCAACTTTCGGGTCACCAATACCCCAAGCTTTCTGCCACTCATCATGAGGATTCCAACCCATGTTAATCAGAGAATAACGAAGGTCTTCATCACTAAGAGCAACATCAGCTAAGAAACCGGATAATTTTGTATGTTCAACGGTAATAGTACCATTGGCTTTTTGATCGGCAAGAATACCGAATACGTTCATCGTCAATTTGGTAGGCTTTTTAGCAACAACAGTTATCTGAACAGCACCATCAGCTTTCTCGATAATAATATCAAACAACTCTTTGTTATAAGCGGTAAGACTAAGGTTTTTCTTAATCTTCTCTACCAACCGATCAACGGTATCAGTAGCATGAATCCGAACAGGTATTTGAACAATCTGAGGATTAGGATTAACCGTCAGACCATGACGATACTCCTCAGAAGAACAAATTTCAATAGCACCACAGAACTCAGCATCTGCATTATATACAATACCTTCAGCAGGCTTAAGTGCCGGATTCGTAAGACCTTTAAGAATAATAGTTTCTTTCTGATCTTTCTCCGTATATTTACGAACGTTATAAGTGAAGTTAAAAGGATTAATATCCACTCCACGTTGATTCATAAATCCACCGGCCTTAGTAGGAATTGCAGACATAATTACAAACGGCTCAGGTCTACCAGTAGTAGGCAAAGCAGTACCATAAGCAGTACAAATGCCGAGTTGACCGTTAGATAACTTAGTATCAACAGTAACATTATCGACAAATGTTTTTCCGTAACTTACAATTCTCATAGTAACGTTTTATTTTAAAGAATTACTTTCATTTATAGCAATTTGATAACCTTCATCTTTAAGTTTACCAAGAAGCTTCTGTGTAGCAAGGTTAATAATCTCGGTTTTAAACGGAAGTTCAGTAGCAGTATCAGTTACAATATCAAACCTAGTAGGTTGTCTAAGATATGTGATAGCAACATCAGTAATCACAAACGTATCATCCATATCTACTAAAACTCTATTGTTTTCTATCGTACATATAGGATGAATGTGTCTATTAAGACGATTGTGATACGTTTGAAGCATATCTCTACGCTGAACATCAGAAACTAAATCCATACCGGCAGATTTTCTCTCTCGCACCTTTGTAACCACTCCATCAGAAGTGATAACCTCGTATAAGCCCGAATAACGCTTGTAGTCAAATTGTACTAACTTAATAGTATATTTATCTCCAACTACAATTAGCTGTGGCGTATCGAAGTAAAACACTAGTGATTCGGGGTAATACTCGTTATTGTAGCGTTCATAAGTCACATTGTAACCTTTTCGCAGCAATATGGAGAGCATATAGTTAATATATTCAAATAGACCCTCTTTACGATAGATCTTAGCAGGATAATGAAACGTAACGGTATCATTACCAATTTGAATAACGAAATCTTCTATATAACCGGGAATAGTTTTAAATAGCTCACTGATATTAACAACGTAAATCCTAGTAGTAACAGATTCAATTGCTCGATAACGTTTAAACTTATCATATATAACACTTGCATTATAAGAGACGCCATGTAGGTAATTCGCAGGCAAAAAAGCGAAGCCTCTATTACCCTCATTTGCTAGAAGGTAAAGAGGACTTCTATATGTAGTCTTTAGCACCTGCAAATCATCGTAATAACGACCAGTCTCTTCAAAGGCTTTAATCTTTTGCGTAAGCAGTACGTCAATAGCTTCATTAAGAGCAATATCAATATACTGCGGACGAATAGATTCTTGCCTATTAGCATTAATCTGCTGAATCTTATCGTTTACAGCAATATGTGCTTCTTTACAACTACTATACATACTGACACTATTTTATTAGTTTATAACCGAAGCTTTATAAGCAGTGAAAAGTTGCGCTTTATATTCAACATTTTCAGGAGCAGCTAAGAAAGCCATAACACCCTCAATAGAAGAACCAAGAACTACTTCCGGACGCACAGTATCAAAGTAATTATCACCGTCTTTCGTAATGACTTGAGCGGCAAGTAACTTATAGACTTGTGCCATTGCTTCTACATTCTTGTTATCAAACAGAGAAATAAACGCATCTGCATTCGTTTGAGAAAGTTCAGCTACAGCCGTCTGCAAATCTCCATGTTCCATTTTAATAATCTGTAGAGTATCGGCAGGAGCATTACAGATAAGCATATTTCTAATACGTTTATAAGAAGACTCATCACCTGTGAACAACTGAGCCAACTTAGTAGCAGTATTAACAACGACTTTAGTCTTAGCATCTTTCATACGCTTAACATCTTCAATGCTATGTAAGTAAAATCGAATATTAGTAGATTTCTCAATATCTTCCGGTTTATTAGCAACAGTAGAAGTAAGTAGAGCAAGACGCCAAAGAATATAATCTTGCGGCTTAATAGGAGTCATATACATATACAGATTCTCTTCATGAACCGCAGTACCTTCACCAAATAGCATAGCATCAAAGATAGCTTTCTCTAATTTATTCGGAGCAACCTCAGTATTAATACTGTTCTTTTTAGCCCAATCAAGAATAGCATCACGTTTAACAGGATCGTTAAGAGAAAATTCCCAACCAGTTTCAAGCTCATAACCTTGAGCGGGAACTTCAACAGTTGAATTTTTAAGATGCTTCAAAACGAGGTCTTGAAAGTTTACATTGCGACTATCAGCAGAAGCTCCAATGATCGTAGGAAGTATAGAAGCCATTTCAGCAGTTTTACTAGATAGAGTAAGAACTGCTTTAATGCTTGGACCGAAAATAGTATTGAAAGCACCAATACTTTTCTGATTCACGACTTGAAACATAGTCGGATTCAGCTTTAAAGCTAAGGTTATTTTGCGTGAGTATATCATATAGTTTATACTTTAGTAAGTTTATACTTTACAATAATCGTAATGTACGCTTATTCAAAAATCATTTCAGCCCAGAAAGAAGTAGTACCATTAAGCATATTAATACCTTGAGAAGATATAACTTCATAGGTAGCAATATCCTCACGTGTACTTAACATCTTATTGTAAGCACCCCATTCTTTAGGAAGAGGAGTAATACCTTGGTAAATACCATATAAGTATTCACGACCTTCTTCACAAACAAGTTGGATATTAGGTTCACCTGAAGTATTATCAACAGAGTGATCCAAGAATACCATAGTGTATGAAGTAACAGGGAAACCTCCATACATACGACCGTTCTTACGATCCATCTCAGCACGAGAACCGCTATCGAACAAGTCAACAACTTTAACTGAAACGGTAGCTCCAGAGTAATGCTTATATTGATTAAAGTAAGCACCATAACTCAAAATACCACCACGACTTTGAATTTCCTCTGCACCAAGTTTATCGAAGTAACCATTACCAATAGCTTCATTCTTGATACATTGTTGGAACATCTTAGAACCACCTTTACCTGTATAAAGAACAATATTCTTATTACTCAAATCAATATCATTACGAACCTCAAAGATACGAGAAAGAATCATATCAATAAGCTCGATAGTCATGAATGAGTATTCGAAGTAGTTACCGAATGCGATAAGAATATCACGAACACCAGCACCACGAGGAATAGGTTTGTTTGAATGTTTTTCTTGATTGTGAATAACACCGTTAATATCACGGTTGTAAGCAGAGAACCACAAATCCTCTTCTAACAAACGTCTACGCATGAACTCGAACTGACGCATTTCATAAGGCATCCAAAGAGTACCTTTAGAACCATCATCATAATCAAGTTCAAACTCGGTTACGATATTAGCAATGTTACCAGTAATAATTTTGGAGAATCTATGGAAACCAAATTGGTTAGTCATTTCACTCCAAGATTCAGCAGTAGAACGAGAACCAGTAGATAATTCACCGGCAATCGTAGGAGCACCCATACCCCAATATTTACCTCTCTCAAAATTGCTGAGATCAATAAACTCATCAGGATTACCACCAAGGATAATCATTTCATAGATATATCCACCGGAAGCAGTCTGCTCACCATCGGTCTGCATACGAACCATGTGCTTTCCGTCAGGAGTAATAGCAGAATACTGATAAGGAATCCAGTTATCTTGAAACTCCGCTTTGAAAGACATAAACCCTTTACCGGGGGTTTGAGTAGGCGTAATCAAACGCACAATCGGGGAAGTGACAGTAGGTTTCCCCATAATCTTCCACTTATACTGAGTATCACCAGCATTAATAGGTTTCTTACGAGAGATATTCCCTTGACCTTCTGTAAGAGAAAGAAGAGGGAATTGATTACTGTTCCTACCCCAAAGATAAGTAAGAGACTTATTCAAATCGACAGCACCAAGAACATTAAAGTTCAATAGCATATCGGCATCAGAGTAAACCTCTTTGGAATACTGTTTTTTTCCAATTTCTCTAAGCATAGTTACGATAATTATTTATTTGAATCAATAATACCACCCGGAACAATAGGACGTCTATTAGAATTAACTTTAGTACCGCCACCTTGAGTGGATACCTTAACTTTAGGTTTACCACTAGAAGTAATGTTCAAACGACGAACAGCTTCTTGTCGTATAGATGCAGCAGCTAACTGACTAATATCAGCACCTAACAAGTTACGAAGTGCTACCATAGCGAACGTTTCATTATCAGCAAGCATATCAAAAACATCTTTCTGAGCTTGCGTATAGAAATCACCATTAACTTCAACAACAGGAGCTGTCAGATACTTAACAATATCTTTACGAGAAAGAATTTGCTCTTTACCATTAACAGTTCTTTTAACGCCTGCTGTTGGAATTGCAAGACCTCCGATAGTACCTTTATTAACGATCTTATCGTATAAAGAATCAGGAATGTTAAGCACTTTAGCTTTACCATTCTCATCATAGGTAATACCGTAGGCTTTATCAAGAGCCTCTTGAGCAGCTTGATATTCGGCTTCTTGCCTAGCATTTGCGGCTTCAATCTCACGTCTCTGAGCATTAGCAAGATAATCAAGACTTTCTTTAGCAGTTTCAGCTAATACTTTATCAGCTTTAGAAAAACGAATAATACGTTCGATTTGAGCATCAGAAGTACCTTTGCGTTTTTCAGCAGAACGAATAACAGCTTCTAACTGATCATCTGATTTATCTTCGAGGGTCATTGTAGTCCAATCAACATGATTAGCAAAACCCTCAAGAGAACCATACGTTTGTTTGTAAAGAGCAGCTTGATAAATATCCGGATTAGTACGGAAGAAATTGTTGATAGCTTCACTTTCAGCTTGACGTTTAGCAAGCTCTGCAATATCAGCATCACGTTGAGCAAGACCTTCAACAGTCATTTCATATTGCTTAGGCGTACCATCAGCATTTACCGGGGTTAAACCAGAAATAGCAGAAATAGCAGAAACATCTATAGTTTCTTCTTGAGTTTCAGCAGCAGCAAACTCATCTAACTGAGCTTTAGTGTAAACAATCTCTCCATCTTTAACGGCATTACCGTCAGCATCAAGATCATACTCAACATCACCGTCATCGGTAGTAAGAACAATCTTAGTAGGAGTTTCAGTTTCAGTTTCAGTTTTTTGAGTAGCAGTTTTAGCAGCTTCTTCTTCAGCTTTACGTTTAGCTTCTTCCTCTTCTGCTTTCTTACGTTCTTCTTCTGCTTTAGCAGCTTCTTCTGTTTCTTTAGCAGCTTTAGCAGCTTGTTCAGCAGCTATCTCTTCCGCAGTTTTAGTAGTATTACTATCAGTAACACCACCGGGAACAATAGGATTTGGCATAATGTTTTATCTTTTATAAATTAAGTTATAACAGTGGCAAATGTAATAATAATATATGTATTAAAAATGGCATTAGAAATATTATTAGAAACAGCATTAGTACCGCCTATCACACAGCTCTCTGAAATTCTAATTAATTTATGCCATTTTAAGGCTTAAATGAAGACCTCTGACGAACCCAAATTTCAATCGATATAGTTGTTCAATTCGACAAAAATAAGAGCCTACATTAAGACTTTCGTGGCTTGTTAGCGTTAATATGATTCATGCGCTTTTGTTCCTCAAACTTGGCACGTTCCAGATTAATTCTATCAATATCTAAGTTTAACTTAGTCATTTTAAGATAATCGTCAAGAGTACCACTATTAGATTCATCTTCACTAATATAATCATTACCATTCTTATCTACTTGAAGCTTAGCATCAGTAATAATAATATTAGTAAGATTAGTATCAGCAGCAATAGCTTCCTTAGAATCGCGATCAAGTTGAGCTTGTTCAGCTTCAAATTTACGTTGAGCTTCCGCATTAGCAGCACGAGTTTGTTCAATCTCAGCATCCCACTTCTTCTGAATCTCTTCTTTTTGAAGTTCAAATTGACGTTGAGCTTCGGCAGCTTCTTTAATATATTTACGTAAAGAAGCAACGTTATGATTACAAACAGCTTCAGCAGCTACATCGTAATTTCCATTTTGAGCAGCACCAAAAGCAATTTCCTCAAGCTTACGTACTTGTTCATTGAGTTCAGCAGAATTACCAACAAAGATACCTAAATTAGAATTAACAAAGTCAGTACCATTTACACGAACTTGAACAATCTCATTGGTATTTGGATCTACATAAGAACCTTCATAGCCATCAATCCAAGCAATCTTAGCAGCATCAAGATTAGCCATCATATCACGAGAACGGAAGCAATCAAAGATTTTAAGTGACCACACAGATCCCATTAGAGCCTGATTAAGTCCCATTTCAGTAACAGCTTTACCGGCACGAGCTTGAATATCTCCCGCACGCTGATCGTTCATATTAGCAAGTTCATACGCTTCTTGCTTAATAGACTGCTTAATTTGATTAATAGTCGTAAGATAATTAATCATTGTAGTATTAGCAATCTCTTTAATAGCTTGAAGTGATGCTTGTTGCTTAGCTATTTCACTATCATCAAATACAAGAGTACCATCTCGATTAGCTGCATCAAGACGCTCTTCCATAGTCATATCTTTAGTATCAGCTAAGAAACTTTCAGGTATCAATAGCCATGATCGGAATTTACTAATAGTACGTTCCTCAACTAAAGTATAAAGACGATAAAGAGCAAGATAAGGTAATAAGCGATAAGGAATAGGTTTAGGATTATTAAGAAGCATCAAACGACTTAAACCATTATAAGGTAACTTACAATGATTAAGATTATTCACTTCTTCACGTTGAACAATGATAGGTTGAGCTTTAGTATATACACCCCAATCTTTATCACCAAAACGATAAGCTTCCCAACATTGAAGAACCCAAGTATATTCAATATCAATATCACCAAGAGTAGTATCTAAGACATAATCTTCATCAACAATCTTTTGCTCAATCTCACCATAAGCATTGGTATAAGTAAGAACACCACGCTTCATAGGAACCTTAAAAACACAATGACGAGCTTTGAGGACCCCGGTAGAGGGCAAGGAGTGGTACGGAGCAGCATTCTGCGCATCAATCGTAGGATTAAAAGCAATCTCACGAGAACGAAGCATAACAGGAGTAACTGTATATTCACCCGTACTTTCATGATTATGAATTATATCTTTAATATAAGCAATATCTCTTTTAGAAAGAACTTCTTGATATTCACCAATTATATCATTGATGTTAATATCAAACTCTCGCATCCCATAATCATCATCTTCAACAAAAAGATTACCACTATCAATTCGATAATACTCAAGAGGAGAAATAATTTCAAAAATAACATCATTGTATCTTACATCACGATAAGAATAAACACTTTCAGTACAGAACCAATAATAGAAAGCTTGAATATATTTCTCATTAGCTTTAATAAGGGAATTAAGAAGATTAAGAGTTTTCTGACCACGATCAGCTTCTTCATCAATCCAATCCTTAGCAGCTTGTTTCATAAAGTCTTCAGCAGATGGAAGATCTTTAGAAGGCTCACCGGTTTGAACACCGTTAGCATTCATGATGTTTATAAATTGCTGACGAAGAAGACCATCAAGAGCAACACGAAGATCAGCGTTACGTCTAGTGACAACATCAATATCAGCATTATAAACTTGGTAGTTATTATAGGTGTTAATGAACTCTCCTATATATTTCTCTTTAATAGGAGTAATAAAATCAACATCTCTAATCTTACCAGGCAAATCTTCTTTTCTACCATTAACGGAGTTGTAGGTCGCCATTACATACTTGTAAGTAGATTCATCTACAATTCCATTTGCAGCGTCAAGAAAGGCTTTAATATCTGCTTTATCATTATTAGAATGAGCAGTAGCAATAACCCAATCACACATAGCCTTAGTCCAAACAGCTCCACGCTTAGTAGCTTCTGAAGCAAAGACATCAGGCTTTTCTAAAGAATTAGGAATCTTAGAAGCATCCATTTAACGACGATTTAAACGATTTGCAATACGTCTGTCATTATTCTCTGTATTACCTTCAACAAGACGCTTAGTATTTAAAGAATCTGCAAGAAAGACATACATAGCAACAATAGCAGCACTAATATGGTCGAAGTTACCCTCAGCAGTAAATCTCTGACACTCTAGAAGCAATCGAACACTACTAATAGACTTAAGTCTACGAATAGGTTTACCATCAGCAGTATATGAAAGAGGTTCATAAATAAACTCCTTTAGCATACGAAGACCATTATATTTCTTATCACTATCACCAATCACAATACCATAATCATTATTGTTAGGATTAGTCAATTTACGAGTATTGGCATTAGTTGGATCAAGCATTAAGTAACGTCTAAGTTTATATTTAATGAAGTTAGAAACAGTCTCACCAGTACCAGCTTCCGGACAACATTCAGCATTATACATAAGACACATACCCATAGTGACTATATCGTTTTGCTCCATTGTGTCCAAACGTCCTATATATTCGCATACAAGCAGTTTTTGATTTGGATATGGAGTAATAGTATTACTACGCATCCATACTTGTGCAGAATAAAGAGAATGTTTATCTGTTACGTCTTTTTGAGCCTTATCTACCTTATACGCATCCACACTAACAAAATATAAATCTTTAGGCACTTCACCATTTACTAAGAACGGACGATAATACATTCTAACGCAACCATGAGTATCATCACGAGAACCATGCGGAACTTGATTAACAAACTCATGGAATCTACCTTTACCAAATATATCACGTTTAATACATTCAGCTTTCGGTATAAATTCAGCTTTATTAGAATTACCTAAATCATTAACGATAATCCAACCGTCTTGAAAGAATCTAGTAGCATTATCATTAATTAAATCTGAAACATGTAGATTAAGTTCAGGAGAAGCGAACATATTCTCTATTGTATTAATGAACGCTTCGGCAGGAGTATTAGCACGTTGTGCTTTATAGATTATATGAGTTTCACTATCATTATTATGAAAGTGATTCTCTTTATCTTGTTTATCCCAAGCATAAGCAGTGAATATAATTGAATTACCACGTTCAACATAAGGTTCACAATCCCATACTTGTGGAAAGAAGAAACCACATATTTCATGACGTTTATTAATATCCCAAACGTTTTCCATGCAAAGCATCTTATTCATTTTGGGATTATAAAAGGCTTTACTAAATGCAGCCCAGTTAGCACCTTTAGTACCACCCGTACCATAAACACGAATAGTACCAACAGATATAGCACCAGATTCTGTATTAGATAAAGTAACATCAAGGGCTTTTTGGAGATTAGGGCAATTGTGAAAAATAGTAAAATCTTCTAAAAGACATAGACTATCACCATCAACTTCAAAACCATAATATTCATCTTTACCAATAGATTCAATATCAAATCTACATTCAAGAGGATTTTTTTGTAAAGCTGTATATTCAGGACATTGTTTACGTTTAACTTTAGTTGGAATAATCCAACCTTTACTAAGAAGAAATATACGATAATAAGTACAACCATTAACAACTTTTGTTTTAACAGTAGTTTTAATACCTAAACTTCTAGCTATATAAACAATACCTGCTGTAACAGATTCAAGTTTTTGAATAATTTCAAAATTATGCTTTCTAGCATCATAATTACCATCAGTATCAATAATACCAGCTAGAAATTGCAAACGAGATTCTCTATCTGTACAAATATAATTTTTAGGTATAAATTTATTATCTTTTACACCCATAGCATCAAGAGCTTGTCTAAACCAATTTAAAGAACAATCTTTTTTAGTAAATGAAATTCGTTTAGCAAGTTTACTTGTACTATGATTATAAATATTACAAACTAAATTATTAGCGTTTGCAAATTCTTTCAAAGCATCTATAACCTCAATATCAGGATTTGTAAATCTAGCAGAATCTTTGTCGCCATCTCCTATCCATAATCCAAATATATAAGGGTCAATAAGGACATCTTTATGTTCAAATTCGATACCATTTACTTTTTCAAGAGCATAGCATTCACGCCATCTAGGATATAAAGATAAAGTTTTAATATGATTTGGAGCTGTAATTAACTCTTCTCTAACTATATTACCATAAGCTTTGCGATATATAGTACGAATCGGATGTTTGCTATTAACAATATGTTCAATACCATTTTCAGGAATAACTTTATACATATTATCAATACCATTTGTTGTAGCTAAGACAGTTCTAGGTTTACTATCAGGTCCCATAAGAACATCTCCAGCAACAATATCTTCGACATTTTTAATTGAGCCATCAAACATAATAAAACGAGTACCTTTAGCCACGCACTTACCTGCTTCCTCGAAGTCAATCTCAATAGCTTTCTTACCTACAGCAGCAGATTCATTCTTACCAATAGCAACACTATAAAGATTAGAAAGCCAACCAAAGTTTTTGAGACCTTTAGTTGATACACGATAACCCATTAGTATATCATCAATAGCTTCTGAAATGTAACCTCTTTTCCAAAACGTATGTTCCTCAAAATGGTCAAGACATTTCTTAGCCATAAACGTAGTAGCACCTTTATCTGTAAGATAAGCTAATTGGTCAGCAGCAAGAGTTACCGTAACATTCGGAAATAAGTTAATTGTATTTGCAGCTTGACTACCGCGTTTATATGAGAAACCTTTACGACGAGCTTTAGCCTTAGTAAGATGAAACTTATTATTAGCAATAAACTCATCTATTTTGAAGTTCCAATAGTCACCATCCCAATAACGAGGAAAACCCATAACAGTCTCAACGTGTTCAGCACCTTCACGCTTAAGTCTTGCACGTTCTTTATCATTGGGTGTACGTTCGATACGACCATAATTAAGATAAGTATAATGCGCACCGGTTATACGTAAAGGTTGAAGTAAACTTTCACGTTCCTCATCAGTAGTATTAGCATCAAAGAACTTAGGAATATCTTTATAATAAAGTTTAGCTTTAATAAAAACACCTTTCTTACGACGAGATGTTTCTCTTTGCCAAAATGATTCATAAGCCGGAGTACTAGGGTCATAATCACAATACGTACCATATTCATCAAAAGTATCAGCAGCTTTAGAAAGTCTTTCTATATTAATAACAATGAAATCAATATTCATAAGAATACCACCAGAGTTACCAATAAGAAAATCATTATCCGGATCATATAAAGGTTTATTAGTAATATAACTAATACCTTCAGATGCTTTCGGATATTTACTTTTATCTTCACAGAGATAATCTATAAAAGGAATATCTCCACGTTTATAGCCCCATTTATTCTCAGGAGCAGCATTGATACCATCACAACTATTTTTCCAATAAGCATGAATAAACATAAAGTTATCAATGGCATCTTGTGAAAACTCATATTTACTATTCATAGCTTAATCAATCATATCTATTCCACCACCAACACCATTATCTATATTGTTATGCACATCCATTGAAGCAGCAAGCTCTTTACCACCACGAACGATAGTTTTCTTGAGTTTAGACTTAACGTAATTATCTTCTGCTTCTTTAAGTTCTGCAATAAGTTTAGGTAAGTCTTTACCCATCTTCGTAATCTCACGCATATAACCGAGCATACCACCGATCTCTTCTTTAGTAAAAGAGTCTTTCTTTAGGTCATTACGAAGATTCTTATTCATAACAGCCATAAGATCTTTACCAGCTTGAAGAGCATTAACAGTTTCAAAGAACATCTGTCCAACATAATTGATATTATGCTCAACAAGCCAATTGATAGCTTCAATCATATCTTTAGTTGGTCTAAAGTCTGAATTAAGTTGAGCAACTTCAATAGCATAATCAAAAGCCTTTTGATCTTTTAAACCATTACGATGAATATATCCGTCTTCATCAGCATAACAATCAATAAACTTAAATATCTTATACATAAGTTCTCTATCATTGTGCCAATCATTATAAATAGTAGCAAGAATAGGAACTTTAAGAATTTGCTCTACATTCAGAATAAGTTTAGAGCCTTCAACCAACCATACGTGCAGTGCCATAACTAATAGTTTTATCTGTTTTATTACGAGCAATAAAAAAGCCCGTACCAACTTAATGATACGGGCAAATATAAGAATTACTTCTTAAATACAAAATACAATAATAATAAAATAAAATCTTTATAATAACTATTATTTTACCATATATTATTAGTAACTAAATTAATAGTTTCAGTTATTTCTCTTGATACAATAATATCTTCTTCTTAATCATCAGCATCATTATAAGCATCACAGCCAACACTTAATATTTTATTTCCGATGTCTTCATCAGGAGTAACAGTTACAAATAATTTTTTTCATAATTAATTTTATGGATTAATAATACAATCACAAATACAAATTGTAGGATCTAAAGTAGAACTCTTCATTGTAATAATAATTTCTCCTCCCAAAGATCTAATATCATTCATCATAGTTTTAACTAAATTATAATTATAAGGATTCTGATATACCAGTTGACCACCGGTAAGATCGTCATTAATAAAAGTACTTCCATCAGACGTATAAGTAAACGTTTCAGGAGAATTACCAACTACTGTTATTTCAATAGTATCAATAAACCAACCTGTAGTTATAACAACTTCCGGTCTAAATGCACCTAAATTAAAAACACCAAAATAAGTATAATCAGATAAGAGTAATGCAGTCTTAGGATAATTAAATACAGATTCTAAAGTTTTAGAAGATTCAGTATATCTTTTTTCAAAATCCATTCCACTAGTAGTACCATCAATAATAAATCCTAAATCAATAATAGGATATAATACACCTGATTGAAAAATATCTATAGTTTTAGATATTCCCCCCCCAGCAACATTTAGAACTTCTTTTCTATTCGTAGATAAAGTCGTTTTATCACAAACAATATTTAATATATTATCATTTTGTCCCGAATCAGGACTTACAGTAATAAAAGATTTTTTCATATAATATTAAATTACATTAATCAGTATAACTAAATTATCTTGTGTACCAGTTGTTTTAATAAATATAGCTATCTTTATATCCCCAGTAGTAGAAGCATCACGCGCAGAATTTATCTTTGCAACAATTTCATTAAGCTTAGCAGGAGTTATATCTATAATAGATAATACTGTACCTTCATCTTCAGAATTAGGAACAACCTTTGTAGTAAATCCATTTAAAGTTATATTACCTAAAGACTGACCAGCAGAAGTAAGATTTATAGAACTAATCACAGGATTATTAAATTCAACTTGTAAGCTAGATACATTTTTAATAATAAATAGATGCCTTGAGCTTAATATAAAATTAGCAAATTTTACATCAAACATCAAAACTGTAATAGCACCCTCATGAGTTAATTTATAAGGTTCTTGTATATTGGCATTAGAAAATATATATCCACAATCAATATAAATATAAGGATTAGGATCTTGTTCTATTGATACAGATTTAGTAATACCCCCTCCCTCAACCTTAAATGTAGTATATCTACTAATATAATTCTCATTTTTATCAGCATTAACAGATAAAGCTCCATTATTTTGACCTGTATCTGGAGTAACTGTTATAAAAGCTTTATTCATAATTATATGTTAATTTTTAATTTTTGAAAATTGTCTCATAAATTCACAAATTTGAGTAGCATAAGCATCTACAACATATTCAATATCATTCGCATAATCTTCATTAGCTTGAACGAATAAACAGTGAACATATTCATGCCAAAACGTTTGAGTTCTTATAGAACTAGGAATATCTTTACTTCTATCTCTAAGGATAATATAGATTAAACCAAGAACGTGATCAGAAACTCCATATTATATTCCTTGAGTAGATTGATAAGAAACCTCAGCCATATTATAAGCTCTATAGATAATTGAACCAACCTTAAAACTCTTAGGATAATCAGTATTATATTCCCAATCAAAAGTAGAATCATCCCACCAATGAGTAAATAAGAAACTCAAATTAGCCATTGCAATATCATCAAGATGAGCTTTTTTGCTATTTGGAAATTCGGCATTTAAATTAAGCTCATAAGCAACAATAATAAAGAATGCTCTAACAAGTTCTCTAAGAGATGCAGTTGAATCTAAAGCATCATTGATTTGTATGATACGTTTATCAAAATCAATTTCAGTAGTTTTGACATCAGCGTGTTTAGCTATATAATCAAAAGAACCAATCTTAAAACTGACAGATGTTACTTTCTCATTTAAATCAGTAGGAAGAAAAGGATTAAGAAAAACTATTTTTATATTAGAATCAATAAAGTTAGAAACATAACATTAAGACCAATAGAAACACCACCGATCTTAGACCACTTAGCAGAACGATGCATATACTTCTTAAGATCTTTAATCATATCTTTATTACTCTTTTCTAGTTCAACAATAGATTGCTTATAAACGTTCGCTTGATTCGTAAGAGTATAAAGAGTATGTTTCAAACCATCAATAAGAGTATCTTGCTTAACAATAATGCTCTTTAAAGATTTACATAAAGCTGCATCATATTCACCTTGTTTAAGAAGAATTGCAATTTTACGATTATCTTCAAGAGTATATGTAATAACAGTATCTTTAGAGACTTTCAATTCTCTGCCGTATATATCGAGCGATGCTATCATCAGAAACAACATAAACATCAGAGAAGTTCTTAATATCTGTTTCATATTTAATTATAGTTTTATTTGTATTAGCTTTGAGACTATCTATAAGACGTTCTTGTTTTATAGCGTAATTCTTCAAAGCAGAAATAACCCTACCAAGAGAATCCAAAGTATGATAAGGAATATCAGTTGTCGGTATTCGTTCTTCTTCATTACATTGAATAATATTAGTAAAACATAGAGCTAAAAAAAGGAGTGCTATCAACACCCTTTTAAAATCTATTTTCATAATTTGAACTCTTTAATATTAGTAAGAGTATAAGTAAAAGAATTACCATATAAATCTTTAGCCTTATTCACAAGCGGCATAAATTTGTCTTCAAAATCTCTAACAGATTCAAAGACTTGACAACCGGCAGAATAAAGACCGATGGTACGAACAATTTTCCATTTCGAAGCACGATGTATATTAATACCAGCCATCTCGTAACTAATACGACCAGATAAATCAAGTTTATTATCTCGATTATTGTCACGATAAAGTGGAAGAGGTTTAACTTGAACAAGTGCAGAATAATCGCCTTTATGCTTTCCAACTTTAAATGCCCCTCTAAATTGACCTTCTTTTAGAATAGCACAACCTTTAGAATTTATAGGCTTAATCAGATTTAAATCAGAAGGATCAGTAGTTATTGAAAACCAATCATAAGTCCATTTACCATTCATTTTAGGATTGACATCATTAGCTTTGTAGAATACAAGAAGAAGATCATTAAATGTACCTGTATCAGCAGTGTTACATCTAATACCCCAAATGTTCAGATTGTAGTTACCTTTATCAAAGATAGCAAAGTCATGAACTTTAGCAATCTTACGAAGAACATCAATATTAGTCTTAGCTATGACGTCATCATAAGTAATTAAAGCATTCGTTAATTCACTCATAGTTTACTTGATATTATAGTTAAACAAATTGGTATTAGCTTTACGTTCTTTATTTAATTGAGCAAGTCTATAATCACAAATGGCTTTAACCTCAGCTTTAAGGTATTTAATATCAACAAAAGTAACAACCTCTTCATGTGGCATATCATCAGGAATCAAAGGATTCTCAATAGTCCTAATATGACAAAGCATATTACCAAGGCATTTAAACCCCCATTGTTCAATCAGATAATCATACATACTTAATTGAAGAGAATAATGAATACCAGTAGAATCCTGTAAATGATTTATAGGAAACAACATAGTTTCATTAGTAACAATGTATTTATCTAAGTCAATAGTACCATCTGCTTTCTTAGCCCAATATCCACCTTCAAATCGAATAGGTGCTTTATTAGTTTTCCAATCAAGAATAAAGAACTCATCCCCTTTAACAAATAAAATATCAACAAGACCTGAAATCAAATATTCTGGATGATAAACACCAATCTCAGCATAGATCTCAAATCCCATAGAAGTCATATCCTTAATAAACTCGTAAATTTGAGGATACCTATCAGCAATACCAACAACTCGAAAATAATCAAGATCGAGTCTGCCATAACTATGAGTTCTTATAATATCATCTACTGTATAAATACGACCATCAATAAAACCGTTCGCATTTAAATAGTAGTTGTTACATCTTTTCACACATTGTTCTAGGAAATTATGCTTTTCAGTTCCCTTAGCACAAGCCTTTTCAGTTTCAATCTTCCATTCAGCAAGAATCTGTTTAACAGTCTTACCTCTATATCGAATATATTTACTATAATTTCTATGAATAGGAGGAACAGGACGACTACCAATATTAGCACAAGCTTCAGCAATAGCTTTCCAATCCTTTTGTTCTACAAACTTACCAATAATAGTAGTAGTAGATATATACTCTCTATCAAGAGCGTCAGTATATTTATGCTTTTCCTCGTCGAAGAAGATCGGCAAGTCTCTGGGTATAATCTGCGTCATAAGCTGCTTTATCAGTAAGTTTAAGGAATAGCTTCTTTCGTAATCGTTCATAGAACGCTTTGTGACGTTCTTTCATATATTCATATGGTAAAGAAGTCATCTTATTAAAATCAAAACCACATTCAGCATAAATATCGTAAGTTTCAGGATGAATCCAATGTTTACCAAAGGAAGGTATCTCAATCTCTTTATCCACACGTTGCATTGCAGTAAGAATAGACATCCACTGACTATCTGCAATATCATTTAGAAAACGTTCAAAATCTTCTTTATTACGAATAAACGTAAGGAAGTCTCTACACCAAATCTGTTCGGGAGTATAACGTTCAATAAAATGACGACCTTTTTTGGTCTTATAATACATCTTAGTAGGTTCCTTTCTTTTACGATCTACAACTGCAACCATTCTCTCATAAAGTCTCGTGATTTGAAGAGGAAATAACCTAGCACCTTTAGCCATAACAGAATTAGATTAATAAATCACACCACCAATTTGATTAAGAGAAATAAGATTACATTCCCAAAATTCAACTTTACCATCTTCACCAACAATAAGCTTACCACGATCTTTAAGACCCGGACGATTTTCGACAACTCTAAAGTTATCATCACCACCAAGAACATCAATAAGCTTTTTGTCAAGATTTTTAATCTTATGACTTAGAGGTACACCTTTGCCACCATAAGACATATCAAGAACAACTTCACGTCCAAGCATATCCGGCGGAACATTGTCAGGAATAGCGATACAATAAGTAGCTTTAGGAACTTCTCTATCAACTTTCATAACATCAGTTACTTCAAGCGGAGACATCTTATATTGATTTGCAATAATAACTCGACCTTCGCTAACCTTAATATTACAAAGAGAACCCGGCGCAACACAAGCTGTTTTAAAATTATTCTTATCAGCTTTAATAGCTTCGATTTTAGTTTGAATTGAATCCATAGTTTAAATAATTTACTTTATAAGATAATCAATGTTAATAGGCACAATCTCATAACCTCTACAAAGACCTGCGTCAGTATAAAAGGTAATATTATACAACATTAACGTAGCACTAACTGTAACAGTGTACATAGTAGTAGGTTTAAAAAGAGGACGGTCTTCAAAAGGGCAAATGACAAAAACGGAAAATCTTTATCCAACACGTCCTCAATGTGAAACAAAGTATAAAATGAGAGTAACAGAATTACCATTAATAATAATGGGAGTACCAACAATAGCAGCGATGTCTTCAGTTACAGCAGTAGTCAGTACTCCCGACTTCATTATGAGTAAAAGGTCACTCACAAAGATATGAATAAATTAGATATTACAAGGGATTACTTGAATATCTTTTTCTAAACCTTATATTTTTCTGTTTCAAAGGCAGTATTCAATAGAAATCTCAATAGTACTAGCGTCTTCACCCGGATTTGCAGCCACGCACGCAGTGCCTTGTTCTTCTGAATGCTTCAAATCAATACGCAAAAGCATTCGCAGTACTACCATATTCATACCTTTGTCTATATACACGCACGCACGTGTGCGCTATGCAGAGCTTTGCGATATATATAAGGATATATATAAAGATTACCAAAGGTAATATCAATGACAGTATTACTACTTCAAATTCGTCCGTCCGTAATATGTATTTAATTATATTCAAATAAACCTCTTATCACCCTCCAATACTCACCTACTCATATCCCCTCTTATTACCCCCTATAGTCCCCCTCTTTTCTCCCCTTTTCTCTCCCTCTCTTTTCCTCCCTCTTCTCTCCTTTACAAAGCACCCCGAAGCTACTTAAAGTAGCTTTAAATATAATAGTATTACCTTTAGTAAGTATATGCCCTTCTAAGTTCCTTTAAGTATCTTTAGTAATACTTAGAGTAACATTAAGTAAACTTAGAGTATATATAGGAGTTCCACCCCGCTCAATGCAAAATGTAACAAAGCTACGAAAAGCATCTGTAATACTTAGAGTAACAATACTATCTTGAATAGCTTTGCAACTACCAACTCTAGGAGCTTTGTAACGATCAGCAGACCCCAGTAGGGAAGAAGGACTGGTGACGCGCGGAACGTCTGCATCATCACCCGTATTATCAGAGTTAGTATGAGTATCTTCAATGTATTTTGAATAAGCATGAGTAAGATTCATAAGTTTTGCAGTGGTAGAAGTATCTTTAGTAATACTAGAATAACCATGAGTAATAGCAAAATGTTGCTCCCTTCCACACCTATTTCCCTACTGGGGATTACAAAGCTCATCAAAGTTATTATAAATACCGGTAGTATTAATACTATTACTACTTAGAGTAACTCTGATATTACTTGTAATATTATCTGTAATAGAATCAACGTTACCACATTTCAGCTTACATTTTTGGCAAATTATACACTGAATTTTGATAATGCTTATGCTGATTGTCTTAATGTTACTCTAATTAATTTTAAGCTAATGCAGATTGTATTGAGTATGCTTTTAGTATTACTCAAATTACTTTGAATATCAGCAAGGCTTCTTATTCAATTCACATTGCAAACTCTAATACTCGGATTTGTACACAGAGTGATTCAAGTGCTTATTCTAATTCTTTTGATATTGCAATTGCCTAAGGAACTTTGGATATAAGCAGGGCAGCTAATTTAATTCATTTTGCAACTTTTATTATACAGGTTTGTCTTTATCAATCTTCTATTATTAATTCTAAAACACTTTCTATTATCATTGTTGTTCAATTTTCTATTGGCTTTAATGACACTGTTGTTCGACTTTATACCGACTATGAGAGTTTGTGTGCGGGAACCTATTCTATTACAATTTATTGCGGATATTCTCTGGATTTTATTATTGGTTATTTTAAGGCTTTTAGTAATGCGATTTTTAATTTTGATTCTTATGGAGTTTCTATTGGTTTTGGTGGCAATAATTCTAAGACTTCTGTTAGCTCTATTGCATGGTTTATTCTCATGATTCTTTTATTGCAAATTCTAAAACATTTTCTATTGTTATTACAATTATTAATTCTAAAACTTTTAGTGATTCTGTTGCTTGGTTTTATACCGATTGTGAGAGGCTATTTACGGGGACCTCCTTATACGACAGCACCCCCTTGTAATGCTTGGGGGAATGCCCCCGTCGATGATTCATGAGGAATGATTTTCCGAATTGGAACTGCAATTTTCCATAGAGATGTTGCAGTTACAATTTCTATTACCTCACGACTATCTCCGCTTGATAGCATGGATTTAATTAAAATAAATATTAATTTTGAACCTCACGATACTAAGGTGAATCGTATCTATCTTATGAATACAATGATTAATGCTCCTGAAGTTAAGAAGATGAGTGCAATCGTATTAAATGCAATTGCTGTTCTTAAAGACACTGAAGATTATCAAGATCGTTATCTAATTGATTGCAATGATCTAGAAGGTAATACTATTGAACGCTTGTTCATTGGTAAGAAGATCTTTGATAAGATTGATGGTCTTGTTGGTAAGATTATTGATGTAGTCTATAAAGATTGCATAGCTGATGTTACTCAGTATATTGATGATGAGGACATCAATGAAGAGGTGAAGTTTCACACGACTACACACAAGCAAGTGGTTGATGTTGTTAAGACTAATGATATTAACTTGTTGATTGCTTGTGCTAAGCATGGTATTAAGGATATGTATAATGAATTAAAAGAGTTAAACAAATGAGAGTATTAAAGACGTTATTGAAGTGCATCATCATATTGGTGGTGCTCTTCTTATTATCAGCTGCTGAGAGTTTAGCTGATTGGTTTGCATCAGTTATTGATGGTGATGTATTTATTGGTTGCATTATTGGTGCAATTATTGCAGTTGTTGTGCTATCTATTATTAAACCTGATAAATTCAATTAAGCTATGAGTGATTACTATGAAGTTAATGGTGAAGATTCTATCGAGATTAATCCTTTTACTGAGGCATTATTAGATGAATTAGAATCTTAATGTGTTAAGAGTAGTGCTATTAGTGCTACTCTTATTTTTTTTAAGACCCTACAAACTCCGTCTAATCAACACGACTAAACCCCTTATTGTAATTGGCGGTCGTGGTGATCGTCCTAGAAATTCTAATACTTAAAGTTATGGCAGACGAATTAAAGAATCCAGTGAGACGTTCAGTTATCGGTGAAATTATCTCTATTAAAGAGATCAACAAAGACGACTTTAAAGAAGGTAAATTTCGGCATGATTGTCGGATTGTTCGTGTTGATCCTCTGAATGGTGCTCCACTTGTTGATGTTTACATCACTAATGATCAGTATAACAAATACGGTCTTAATGCGATTATATTCGCAGGTAATGTTGTGAACTTCAGCATTGATGAGAATATTGCAAATGAGACCGGTTATATCGACCCTGATACCAAGGAATGGACGTATCATACAAAGACATTCAACAGCTTTGCAGGTGCTGACAATGTTGGTAGCTTAGGTCTTATCGGTGTATTCGGTAAACTTGGTGTTGGTGCGGATATTGTTTCCGGCTTCATCAAGAACATCGAGACAGCTCGTAAGCAACGTGAAGCTGTTGCTAAGCCTAAAGCGGTTGAAGCTGTTGCTACTGAACAAGCAGAAGAAGTTGCGTAAATTCCGTGAGGTGGTGCTGAGTATACTCTCAGTGCTGCCTCTTCTTTTTGTTACTTAATTAATCCGACTAATGATCATGAAATTACACGTTATTTATAAAGGTCAAACTGTTGATATTTCTTATGATTTACTTTACATCAATGCTGATGAAGTGAATATAAGATTCTCTAATTCAAATGCACAGAGTTGTAAATTTTTAACACAATATCTTGAAGCTAATCGTTTTGATTATGTTCTTAAAGATAGAGAAGACTATAAGGAGATTGTCACACTTCCGGATATATTTGCACTTACTCTAAGTACAAAAGGTACATATCGTTCTCCGGTTATTAAAGATAATCTCTATGATGCTATTATTAAACGCAGTAATGACATCGAGTTAACTCATAATGCTATTAAAGAATTTAAGCGTAATGTTAAGATAATTAATGCTAAGCTTGCTGATATGCAAGATGATTTAAGTAAATCTGAATATGCTCGAAGCATTGATAATATTACTAAAGAAATACTTGAATTTAAACGCTGTAAACAGCTTGAAGCCTTAGCATTAACAAAAGAACATTTTGATGTTTCACGTGAAACAATGCCGACAGTTGAGACGCTGGAAGTGGCTTACGAAGTATCGACGTTGTTCAAACTTGAAGACTTTGCGAAGCTTCTATATATTTACAGGTATTTGGAAGATCAATCGAAATTGTCTAAGAAATATCAGAAGGTATATGATACATTAGACAAATTAGAGAAGTATATGTACCCGGAATATGTTAAAGAAGTTGAAGCCTTAGGACAAAATTTATTTGCTGAATTGCAAGAGAAAGCTGCGAAATGGGCGGAAAATGAACCGAATATTAGTGAGTGGATACGGGAGAAATGTAAGCAGTTTGGATTTGAGGTTGAGAGTGAGAATGAGGAGTAGAAATGGCGTTTGTAGCGGTATCTCCACAACCATTCGCAATACCGTTCTCCGACGTTCAAATATTGCAAATTAAATTCAAAGTGTTTCACGCCAAGAATATAAAGCTGCAAAAAGTTTTGAATTAGAATCTGAATTTGCGGAAATAGAATCTGCAAAGCTATGCTAGTAATTGCAAATTAAAATCAGAATATTTCAACCTGAGAATCGAAAATCGTAAAAAGTTTTGAATTAATTGTAGAAAAGATGCAATTAAAAGCCTAGAATTTATATGCAAAGTACTAAAAGTAATTGCAGAATACTCTAAAATGCGAACCTGAATCTTTAAAGAATTTAGAGTAAGCATTAGAGTATATGCAGTTAAAAGACTCAAAGCATTAGCACTAGATTCAAAATTAATTCAAATAGTTTCAAAATCTCAACCTTGAATATCAGAATTATTTAAATTAGAATCCGAATGAGTATTCGCAAAACTCTTAATATTTGCAATTGTATCAATGTTATATTCAGTATAATTAATGCAGAATAAAGCAATTTGAATATAATTAAGAGTATGGAGTATAGAATATGCAGTATTCAGTGTGCTATTAAATGCTTTAGAAATATTCGCAGAAATATTCGCAATAAATCCTAAGCATATTCAAAACAATTCACATTAACATTCCAAATATCAAAATACTTCGAATTAGCATCAATATGATTTGAAGTAAATTTAGATATTTTTAGATTAATTATTTAAGCTTTATAACTAATACTATATCTCATTGAATTTATAGTATTAGTTTCATTTAAAACATTAAGCGTATGATAGTATATATTAAAGACCGAATAACAGATGAAGTCATAGCAGTAACTTATGATGTATTCGTAGTATATGGAAATGAATTAATATTCACTAAACAGAAAGCAACAAAAGCTATTGCAAATAGTTTAAGTGATTCAATATTATTCTTAGTACATAGAGAAGCAAAGCACTTTATCTCGTATTCAGCAGAAATTGATCAATCAATTGTAACATTAAATAAGAATTTAATTGCAGTTGCAATGGACAGTGGAAACAAAGAGTATGAGATAAATCACTTAGAGTATAAAAACCAATTAGAACAATGGAAACATGACATCGAGAACTCTAAGAATAGTTGTAACTGATATTGAAGCAGAATGGTTAGTTCCAGTAACAGCATCAATATCATGGGTAGATTACCAATTAGTTCTTAAATTAACATCGTCACGAACAAGACACGGGGTACAAGAGTTTCTTAGAAGAAACAACATACCTGCAACAGAATTCGTAGATGAAAAAGAATTAATAGTAGATCCGAGTGAATTACAAGAAGTATCTATAAAAGAATCAAATATAACAACAAAGGAGCTTTTAGAGAGACTGAATGACGATGAGTATTAATCTTAATATTATCAATAATGGTTATAAGATTAACTATAGTATGCGTAAGGCATAATGTGACAATGGAAATATTGTGTCACAGAGATACCGAATGTATAGTATCAGATAAAACAATAGAAATAAAAGCAACATCAGATAAAGTAAGAAATAAAATCAAAGATTTTTGTAAATTCGCAAGAATAAGTGTAAAAGAATATCCAATTATTCATAAACTTGTAATATCAAGAGAATCAAAGAAGATATTCGTAAAGACTTTTAACAATCAGTAGAGCTTTCCAATCCCCAATAGGGAACAAGGACTGGAAGGAGCAGCATTTAGCATCCCTATAGTAATAACTTTAGAAATGGAAGATTATTTTACAACAGAAGAAATAGTAGGAGCATTAGTATTCATATTTTTAGCAATTGTACCTCCATTAATATTGGAGTATCGAGAGAAACATCGTAAATAATATTAATATTAATATTTAATAATTATGGCATTTATAG